>Ga0160505_100223_pt1 | contig 39754 bp, 34 predicted proteins | sample DIDeMG_FD_108225 | JGI IMG/M metagenome (GOLD analysis project Ga0160505, IMG submission 108225) | Enriched chicken feces microbial communities from UW Madison campus, WI, USA - DID2874_E49_Stillage MG | ecosystem: Host-associated > Birds > Digestive system > Large intestine > Fecal ... | reverse complement strand
TGTTCAATTGGGTGTGTTAAGTGGGTGGTTGCCTAGTTATATAGATATGTGGAGGGCACGTGACTGGAACTTTCAGGAAGATTCTGGAATTTCTCAAAGACATGACTGACAATGTAGAGATACTAAAATTTTGAGGGAGAATTTGATAGATTACCATCGGTTAGGCATCAGTGAACATTATTTGCAAACAGTTGGGTTTGTATTGAGTTTCCTTTCAAAAAAGGTGGTTGGAGTTTGAATATGTACTATGTACAGGATATGGAACATTATCGGTCTTTATAGATAGAGCGCAGATAAAAGGTGGTGGTCGAGTGAACAAATGTGGTGGAGTTGGATGATGTTATTAATGTACTATTGACATCTAACTGATATTTTGGAAAGGGCTACTAGGTAATCTGTCAACGAGTTGATTTGGGTTCAATTGACAGCTGATATAGCACTATTCATCAGAAATAAAGCACTGTACGTCTCATCAGGATTCAAATTCTATTATACATTATCATATTGATCGTATTACGAGAGACTCAAGTCCTATTCTGAAGATTTCTTTTCATCAATCATGATCATTATACAAGGCTAGCCGTGCACTAATATATACCGTATGACTATTTCACAATTTCTCAGAGTGCCAGCACATTAGTCAATATTTACAGTATCTTTTATTCTGAAAGACTGATATTAAACAGGTAAATGATAAAAATCAGGCCAAAAACTCCTTTTGTAACTAAACTAAGCTGATAACAAACTGGCAACAAATACAGCCAGTCCAGCCTGTGTGGCGTAATGGTTAGCGCATTTGACTTCTAATCAAAAGATTCCGGGTTCGAGTCCCGGCATGGGTTCTAAAGCGGTTTTAGCTCAGTTGGGAGAGCGTCAGACTGAAGATCTGGAGGTCCTGTGTTCGATCCACAGAAATCGCAATCTTTTTTATTTGCAATCATCATTTTTGTTCCTCCTTTCAAATTGTATTTTTGCTTTTGTTTTAACTCATAAATCGGTTTATATCTTTCAGGTCCGTTTGAGTCTATGTGCAATTCTACTGTAGTGAATATGGTGAGGGTGCATGGGTCCTGCCGCATGCCATGTCTATCTATTAAGTTCCTTACTTATCATCCCAATAATCGTCCGCATGGAAGCCTGGATGTGCTCTAAAAGAGGGCAATTCGCCTTGACCAGCAAGACTACTGTCCGAGTTGTGGACTTGTGAACCGGAAATGCCAGCATTTCCTGAATGACCAACGCCTGGGATGCCCGCAGTGTCAGTGGTATTAGCGTAGATGTGGTCGCTATCTTCGTTCCACATATCATCATTGTCGATATACTCGACCTCATAGCTGTAATCGTCATCTTCGTCATCGTCATCGTCATCATTATCGTGATTGCCGTCAACCCCCTCATTGTTGCGGCCAGTAATTTCATGTACATTGTCTGTTTGATGAAGAGTTTTGTTGCCGACGCTCTCGATGGCTAACTCTGTCATCGGTATTCTCTCTCCCAAGTCTATTTCCTCATCTTGAGATGCAAGCTGTGTCGCCGGTGAAGGCGTTTCCAACGCCGTAGAGTTGGAGTAAGTCGTAGTGCTGGGAATATCCTTCGTATAGGGTTCTGGATCCTGATGAGTTCTGATCAAGAAAAAGTCAAGGAAAGACTGAAATCTGCCCCGGATGCTGGCACGTTTCGTAGGACTGGTATTGCTGAATCCCATCACATCATCCAAGCTGATTGGACGGCCCAACATCCCCACTAGCTCGAGCTTCAGCTCCAAGTCACGAATGGAGTAATACCACTCCCACGAGCAAGTTAATAAGAACATATCCAAGAGATGTGGAATGAAGGTGATCCACGACGTTATAAGCCACTGGTCTCTCCATTCAGTAACCACCAATAAACTCAACACGAAATGCACCATCATCATCACCAACGTCAACACTACCAATGGCATGAGCTTCTTCGAGTAGGAGACCTGGAACGGACTGGAAGCTGTGCCCCAGATGGTGTGATATGCGAGAGCCACACACCACCATACGAGGATAACTAGGCGAAATGATGACTTGGCCGTGAAAGTAACCGTCCTCTCGGTATAAACATAAGTGAAATAGTCACTTACTTGAGACTTCTCTAAGGCCGAAAGCACCAAGAACACCACAACAAGGGCTGCACCAAGGTAGGCGTTAGCACGTTTCCACCGTGGAGCAGTCAACTTCACCACCTGTTGTAAGATGGCCAAGTTTGTCAAAAAATAAGACACAATCAAACTCACCGAGTAAGCCTTTCGCTCGTTGACTATGCCGAGAATCTTGATCATGTCCAACGAGTCTGCGTAGTACTCATCCCGTGCCACCTCAGTAATCTTTGAGAGAATGGCTGTGAGCACAACCAGGTAGAATAATGTAGCCAAGAGTGTAAGCACAGGTTTACGCTTATGTTTCGGCAGCAACAGAAACATCAACATGAGCATCCAGCACGAAACACACAGTGCCAGGATGGTGAATAGAAGCGCCACGAAGGAGTCTCCGTTGTCGGCCACATTGTAAGGGTTTCGCTGGAATTCATCGACCCATTCCAGCACATCGATAGCGCTGAGGTTCTGGTTTTTTATCTGATTAGCTAGTTCATCAATAGAGCAGTTGGTAGCATAGTAGGCTGGGAGAAATTCAGTAACGTTCCCCAGTCTCGCCTGGTAGTAGTAGTCTGTGTAGATGAGCAGCCCCAGTGTGAGTGAGTACACCGAACAGTTCAAGTCTAGGCCGTTGTTCTGCAGTAGAAAGTACACCGAGTAGTTGCTCATGGTGGACGCAGAGGAGTTAACCTCCAACTCGAACATGATGGTTATATTTATATATCTATGATGGAGTCGAAAAGCTGGGCGTTGGTTTTTTCTTAGCGTGCATGACTGCGTGTAGGATGGGGTTTTTTGGGGGTGGTGATGGGGGTGTGTGATGATGAGAATGTGGTTGGATTATGGAATTGCAGATGTTGATGTGTACAAGAAAGTTGGTGGAGAGTGAATTGCGCAAATCGTATGATCGAAACTCGCAATTTTGGGGTGTTTGGACGCATGGATCGATAGGTGATGGTGGTGGAATGCATATATGTACTACCGAAGTATCGCCAGTATGATTTTTTTTTGCTTTCAAAGTTAAGTTCTGACTCGATTTTGTTATTCAGGATGAATTTCTTTTTCCAAAAAGACGACAGGGGGTTTAAAATCAACTTTTGGAAGTTTTTCGTTTTTTCCATTCAGAAAATGCTGGCAAAATTGATCTGGTTTAAAGAACGCAATTTGATTAGTGGTGTATAACGCCGGTGCAAGTCGCATTTTAGCGTTGAGCACTGACAGGTGTCGCGTGCCCTGGCCACAGAGGAATTAGTCAAAAGGGGAAGAGTTCACCGGTTCAGGAATGTAGAGGAAGGAACGTCGAGCCAATCCGTATAACTTAAAGTTTTTGCTAGGAATCAAATATTCTGCGTGAAAGACACAAACAGGACCATCCGTACGATACCTTCAGAATAATTGCGACCGAGAATTCTATTGTTCTATGTATAAACTGGATATATTCAGGACTGAGTGAAGTAGAAATTGCTCCCACGTCCATTTGCAGAGAACTCTGAGAGATTAAGAATAAGTTTGTTTTTTTTGTACTAGACTGAAGTGTGGATTGGGATAAAATTCCATTGCTTCTAAACGGAGTTTTGACGTCTTCGTCAGATTCGTGCGGAGAAGAATGTGGACAGGACACCACCGACCCGACCCGGGAAAGTATCAAATACGAGGGTTGGGAGGGAAGGGAAATTTTTGCCGGGATTGTCAGTCGATAAAGAAAAACAAGGTAAAAATAGAGAGCTATTGAATATACAACGGAGGGAAATACAAATAGAGGTTGATGGGAGAACACAGGTGTAGAAAAGAGGAAGAGGCCGTTAAAATAGGGTCAAGACACCAGAAAAAGCCATTTGAGATGGAAATTGATCATTCGCTTAAAAATAGATGAACTCATAGCAACATACTACATAAAGGTGAAAAAATGGTGATTAAAACCGGGAAATAAAAGTCACAACGTTTCGTGGATAATTATACATCAGAATTCTTGAAAATCGTTAAGTATAGTACATGGAAATCCATGTCAATGACTGGTCAATTCTGCAACTTCTATCATAACCAGGAACCTCAATAGTTTGCTACCTACATGCAATTTTGATTTTTCTCATACGTGAATCTCTGTTCACTATTTATGATCGTCTGGACTAGAACAACTAGCGGAATGTTCAAGTGTTCAAATACATCCTCTGTTTCGAGCGAATTCTCAAAGTGTCGAATTTTATCAAGTGTTCAACTTATAGGAATCCGTTTAATTCATCCAATTCATCGAAGTTTCCAAAAGTTACAGCACCCAGTCTGTCAGTTCACTTTATCGTCCCAGCTTCATAGTCTCATCAAGGCTGCGAGAAAGATAATAAGAAGTAAAACGATTCACCGAGATTGCCCGTGGAGACGCAGCCTTACTATTCTCCTACATCGAGAACCATCTTTTTACTTCTATGAAATGTTTTCTTACTCCAAAAAAGTTCTTGATTCTCAGATTGTTTCTTGTCAAGCGCGACAAGGACAATCTATCACATTGTTCCACAATGAACCAAAATTTCACCAGTTCTGCCTCTGAATGCAACGATTTTTACACCTCTTTACTCTCGATGTGTCTTGAAAGTAATTGTCAACTCACTCCTACAAAACGAAGATGGGGCTTTCGCCATGGTGTCATGGAGTATAGAGATCTCTAACATCCATGCAATTTCCATACCACAAAAGAGAAGAGAAAACCAAAAACGGCCAAAAATAGTCTTCTAAAAGTACTAAACATCCAAGAAACTACATATATCGCTCCACCCAAGGATTGAACCATAGACCTTGGAAACCTAAAGTCTATTTGTTGTGTTGTCTACACGTCTCGCGAACTACATACAAGTCACAAAAGTTCCATTCTCTGATTCTGATTTCGATCCTCCACAATCAGCTTACACCTGCTGCCCCCAGAACCTTTCGGCATATTCCGGCAGTCTCACCCAAATGTCCACTAACGGCTCTGTTCCCGACTTGTCGGCGAGCATGCAAAACTTGACGGTGGAGCCCAAGAAGAAGAAGAGGACTCAGCGTGCATTCCATGCTACTTTCACCCAACCACCACCTATAACGCAACAGCAGCCACTAGGAAGTCCTTACGTGACTACTCCAGTCAATCAGCAGCTGGGATTTTTCACCCCTGCTGACGCTCAGACATTTGCACATGCCAACGGTCTGTTCACTAACTTCAATAGCGAAGTCCACACGCCTGTGAACCCAAACTTTTCGCCTGCTCCGGTGGTTCCAAACACGCCGGTGGCCTTCCATGGTGCTCCAATTGTTCCCTCCTCGCCTGCGGTACTTAATGTCACCACACCACACGATATCGCTGCGCAAAACCAGAGTTCTGATCTCTCATTGAGTGGGGCGAGACACCAGGCTCAAGAGGAGTACTCCACGCCACAGTACGACGCCGAGGGCAACAACTTGGGCTTTAAGTCATTTTTGTCATTCCAGAACATCGTACCACCTATTGCTGGAACTCAGTACCATGCCGTGGACCAAGGAACAGCAACCCCAAAACATATTCGTTCGACCATGTACAATGTTCCCGAATCGGAGGCCCTAAGAAAAGCCACTAAATTGCCCATTGCTGTGACTATCCGCCCATTTGCGCCATTGTTGTCAACGGAAGAACCTGTCCCTTCTGTGGATATGTCCAGCTTAGGTTCAACCTCCTACACCGAGAAAACGGATATTGGTCCTCCAAGATGCAACCGTTGCAGAACATACATTAATCCATCCATGATGCACACGGCGGCGGGCAAGTTCACTTGTAACATCTGTCAGTTTCCCAACAACACTGTGCCTCCAGAGTATGTTTCCATGTTGAATCCAATGACCAACCAGAGAATTGATAGAGAGTCTCGTGCAGAATTGCACAAGGGTGTCTATGACATTATTGTGCCTTCATACTATAATGTGGGTGGTGAAGATAAGGCTCCTAGCGGCCTTCACCATGTGTTTTTGGTGGATATTTCTCACCAAAGTATAATCAAGCAGTTGCCAGTATTAGTTGCTGACGCTATCCGTGCAGCTATTTTTGATTATTCAGAGGACTATGATTCGGATACGTTGGCTGCAAAGCTCAAGTTTGCTGTGATTTTGTTCGATAAGAGCATGCACTTCTACAACTTGTCTCCAGCCCTCAGCACTTGCCAGATCTCTGTTTCTGGAGACTTGGAAGATCCATTTATTCCATTCCATGAGGGACTTTTTGCTGATCCTGAAGAGAGTCGTATGGTTATCGAAGATGCGCTCAATAACTTGGAGATGCTCTGCAACGAAAATGTGCTTCATGATACCGAGCCTTGTTTCTCTGTCGCTGTCCGTACGGCTGCTATGTGCTTAGACCTGGTTGGTGGAGGTAAAATCACCTCTATTCTTTCAACTTTGCCCTCGTGGGGTCCCGGGGGTTCCAAGCTAAAGGAAAACAGAAATGTTGGTAGAAGTGCTCTGGCTGAAATGGAGAAGAAGTTGTACTCCGCAGACAACGAGTACTATAAGCTTCTTGCTACCGACTTGGTGGCTCAGAATGTTGGCTTGGATGTGTTTGTAGTAGCCACTACTTCGGTCGATGTCTCTAACATTGGCTGGTTAGCCTCCGTTACAGGAGGAAGCATATACAAGTGGGCAAACTTTAACTTTGAGCGTGATGGTAGATCCCTTACTTCTCAAATTGTCAATTCTGTGAAGAAATGCACAGGTTACCAGGGCCAATTGAAGTTGAGATGCTCAAACGGGCTCCAGGTTTCTCAGTATTACGGTTTCCCATCCAACAGCGATACTGTGGTTGGTTTATCATCATCGCTGCCTGATCCTGTGATCCCAGTCCTCAACGAAGACCAGACATTCACAGTGTTGCTCGAATATGACGGTACTTTGAACACTAAGTATGACTGTCACTTTCAAGCCGCCTTGTTGTACACTGACCCTCAAGGTGTGAGAAAAGTGAGAGTGATCAACTTAGTTCTCGCTGTAAGTGAACGTTTGCAGGATGTTTTTAATTTTGTTGATCAAGACGCAGTGGTCACCACCATTGTTCGTGACACTTTGTCATTTGTTGGAAAGGAATCAATTTCTGAGTTGAGGAAGTCCGTCAACGAGAAACTCGTAGACGTGTTTACTCTGTACCGTGCCATGAGTGAGGAAAACCACAACAGAAACGCAACTTTGACTAACCAGTTAATTTTCCCGGACTCCCTCAAGCATCTTCCAGCATACTTCTTAGCACTTGATAAATCAAAAGCTCTTAGAGACTCTACGGCTGTTCATGTCGATGCTCGTTTGTGTGATGTCTTCCAGATGTTATACATGCCAGTTGAAAGATTGGTTTATCACTTGTATCCTGCCATGGTAGAGTTGCACTCCATGTTGGATGACGATGCACTCATCATTGACGATGCGGGCAACACCAGCGGATTCATGAAGGTTCCCGAGTACAAGCCGTTGACTAATGCAAGCTTGGACAGCGGAGTATACATCTTGTGCAATGGCTCAACTATTTACGTTAGAGTTCACCCAGACACTAACAGGCTCCTTCTCAAAGATCTATTTGGAGACCACGTGGAGACGGTTAACGACATTGATCCGTTGATCGACTCATTGCCTGAACTACCAACCCACATATCCCAACAGGCACGTCATCTTGTGAAGTACTTTCAGGAGCATCTCATTGGCTCGTGCTCCATTGGTAACTCAGCTATTCAAGTTGTCCGAGACGGAATTGACAGTCTTTCTTACGAATTCAGAGAATGCTTGGTTGAGGACCACCTTCCATCAAAAACAGTTAACACTTCTCCAAGCTATCCTGAATTTTTGCAATCCTTGCATGGTGCTATCAGAGGTAAGGTCGAATTCGAAAAAAAGAATCTTAAGCGAACTACTAACGTGCAACATCTGCATGATACGCTTGCACAAAGATTAATTCATTTCTGAAGTCATATAGCTACAAAGATGTTTATAGTAAAAAGTTCTATTTCCTTTTGTCCACTTTTTAGAATTTGAGTTGCCCTGCCTCAATGATTTCTCGAATAGTAAGCATGATATCCTTGTTTTTGGTAGTTAATACCACATTCTTTATTCCAGCCTTCAAAGGTTTGTTATTTTGGATTCCCTCTAGCTGTTTCTGCAGACTAGCTGTTTCCACAATATTCAAAAGGAAACTACAAACACGAATGAGTAAATCGTCGTTAGATGCCTGAGTTTGCATGATTATCGATGCAATTTCGAATAATTTGGCGAAGATTTCCTTCTTTGACAATATGACCATCAGAACCAAACCAAATTCCAGCGTAGCATTCGCAAGCAACCCAGCTATGACGATCTGTAAGTCTACATCTCTGGAGTGAAGCATCTTCGCCAAAACATCCAAGTTCTTCATGCTTTCCGCATTGTCGGTGTTGAAGAACTTGGCAAGCATTTGAGGGTCGGCAATAAGATTGTTGATTAGCTCCCATGCAGCTTTTTGAATATCCGCGATGGAGCTATCAATCATCAAATCTTTCAAATGACCATCAAAAGCCCTGCGAATAATAATGGCAGTGAGATACTTCTCTTGGAGAGAAGACAAATTTGTAAGGGCTAGTAAACCACACAACCGGTCAAAAGAAGTAATACTTGCACCCAAGGCAGCAGTAGCATCATCTGTTGAAATATTGGAGGTAGTGTAGTCTGAAACTTCTGGTCCCAACAATTCAACCAAGAATGGAACGGCAGTTTTGATATCAAATTCCGAAATAAGCAATTTGGGATTGACAGAACGACATATAATGGCCAAAGCACGAAGTGAGCTCAATCGTGTAAAAAGTGCTCCTTCAGAAGTGGCAAATGCTTCAGTTCGGTCTGTCCCCTTCTTGATAGTACTGTGTTCTGTCAAATACTTCAAAAGAAGAGTAAGCCCACCCTGCGATACAATGGCACGTTGAATGGATTTGTTCGAGCTCTGCGATAAATTGAAGATAATTTGGACTGCTTGAGTGATGATGGACTCCGTTTTAAGATCAAGACCTCTAAGCGTGCCAACAAGCTTATGATTCTCCACAAGAGATTCGTTGAAGAGCTTTATGGTTGCTTCATCATCTCTTATGTCGTTTTTGTTTGGTAAAGATATACTCTTTAGATAATTAACAGTGGAGGCATCTTCACTGCCTCCCCTACCCTTTATTTCCGATAAATTCAGGAAAACAACCAATGCGCCATAGATCACTGAAGAATTCTTCTCTGTCTCTAAAACAAGCAATAATTTCTCACTGACCTCCTCGTCCAGTCTAAGACTCTGTTTCACGCTAGCACCGAGAGACAAATAAGACAATGCTTCAATGACATAATGTACATACTCCTCGCCAACTTCACAGGTCCGCATGAGGTTCTGGGTCTTTTCAAGAACAGTCTGCAAAGATATCTTCTTCTCGATAGAAGAGAAGTTCCATAGTTTGATGAGACAAAGTAACGATAAGGCAACGATGCTTTTATTCTGCAGAAGATTGGCCCCTGCAATAAAAAGGTCAAGGTAATGCTCCATGTTGAACTTTCTTGTTTCCTCATCAATACATGACAGAGACACAGCTCTCAAAATTTGCTCAGCCAATACAGAATCAGCTCCCTCCGGTTGTGGCGGTAGTTGGGAGACTTTTTCTAGTATTCCATCCTTACACTTATTGCTGATATAAATCGCTTTAACCTGCGATGGAAATATGGGAAAGAATGTTTCAAGTGCTGCAAAGAACAGGAGTTCTGAACACGATTGCAGGACAATAGCTGAGTCCAAAAATTTAACAACAAGCGCAGCAGACTCATCAGGATTTTGTCTGCAAATCAATGTGAGTGTGAGAACGACAACGTTATGTACGGTTTCGTTTATCGATGCAAGTAGCTCCATCAAACTAGGAAAGACGATCATTGCAAGCGCAGGGTATCTCAAGCAAACATTCAGACATATGTTTAAGTAGAATTGAAGCTGATCAGGAGGGTATGATATGCTAATTGTCTGCTTAACTGACTCCAAAACAGACTTGCCACAAGACTCTGTGTCAACTAGCAGAACAATTAATGTACTAGCATGATGGTGGGCCAGTACCGCCTTCAATGTATTTTCTGGGAACTCTTGGAGGATCTTCAGGAATTTTAAATGCTCGTGTTTCTCCTTGAGCTGTTTTTCAAGTGTTTGCCATTGGCTTTTAGAAAGAGATGTGCCCTTCTGGATCAGCTCCGACACATCAGAGTCAATGGACAAGTTCTGAAATAATTCTTCCATTGTCAACTAAGAAACCTGTCAATAATTTGTGTGACTTCGGCAGGAAATTTGGCCCTTTGCACTACCGAGGAACTTCTAATGATAGTGCACAAGCACATGGAAGGATTTCCCCAGCTTACATATAGTTGATGTAGCGGTACACACACGACAGCACCGCACAAAGGTCAAAAATCCATGACTTGGTTACTAATCGACACTGATTATGGACACCACCGCCGTTCTAGAAAAGTATGCACAGGACCTGCTGAATCTACCGCTAGAGGTCAAGCATCTCTTTGAGGAACTCAAAACCAAAGATGCACAGCTCGCAGAGGCAAGAAAGAGATATCAAACCAAAGACTCTCAAATCCACAAGTTTATACGCGCCAATGGAACTCTCACGAAGCATCCGAAAGAGCAGCAGATCTACCAGAAGATTGAGGAGGACATGAAGCTTGTGCAGAAGATCCAGAAAGAGAAGATTCTATTAGCAAACACTGCGCTTTTTCTAGTATCCAAACATATGTATAACTTTGAGGTCGACATCCAAAAATTGGAGAGAGATGACCTCCTTGCGCCTTTAGATGAAGACGCATTTGACGAATCAGTTGACGATATGAGTGCTACGCCACGGACGACACCAGACCCCGTTAAGAAAAAGCGTACATATCAGGTTATGAAACAGAGATATAAGAGACCCAAAAGCGAGGACTTCGATGATTACGGTATGGAAGACACATTATCTTCGGGAATTTCATCCAGACACCAATCTACGGGTGTTGGAAATCCTGTTGGATCCAGACCTTCGGGTAATGACGATGCAGACAACAACTTGTACTGTTTCTGCCAGCGAGTGTCGTTCGGAGAGATGATTGGATGCGACAACGACGACTGTAAATTTGAATGGTTCCATTGGTCTTGTGTGGGAATCACGAGCCCACCAAAGGATGACGAAGTGTGGTATTGTCCTGATTGTGCTCCTAAAATGGAGAAGAGAAAGAAGCGAAAAAAGTAGAGCTAAGAAGGATATGAGAGGGGTTAAAGAAACTTAAAAGCTAAGAAGCTAAAACTGTCAAGGCTGACATACATTCTCGTGGTGGAAGGAGACTTGAATTCTTGATCTGACTTAATACCTGAATTCTGGATATAATCCGAGAAATCTGACATATGATCAGTTTCTTCATCACAATCAAGTCGGGATCTCACTTCATTTGAGATTACTGGTTGTTGTCTAGTTCTTGTCAAGACTATAAGTTTGGTTAAGACCAAAATTTCTCGTCTGGTTCTACTGAGAAGACTCTTTCCAACAATTTAAGTTTCCAGACAAGTTTTCATGACCATGTCCAGTTTCCTTGTATTATCAAATCAGAGAAATGATGGCATATGTCACGCTTCAAATTCCCATCTTGCTTCCAATCCCAGATCAAGTATGGTTCTAGACACAGCCTTGACAGGTCCAACACCTGCACACAACACAACACATACCCATAAGGGTGTCTCCACAGAATGTGTTAATCTTTGTCAACCTGAAAGATTTGTCCGAAACCTGCGAAGAGCACCATGCTATGTGCATACTGTCACTCTTGATATGAGCCAGTTCATTCTCCACTGTCAAGGGCTCAAAAATAGTTGTGTTTACCTTTGCACGTGATTCACGCGATTATAACCACCCTGAAAGATTCTCGAGCATCGAAGTAATCTGTCAACTAGCTCCATGAGATTCACTCGCTTAATTGTGCTTGGCCTGGTGCCCTTGGTATTTGCAGCAGATGACACAACTACTGCGGTCACTACTCCCGCTGCAGCTGTTCCAGGTGCTGCTACAACTGCCACAACAGGAGTTACCACTAACACACCAGTAACTACAGCTTTAGGCACTACTCCTGCTGTTGGCGCAGCTGCTACTACGTCGACAACCGGCACGGGTGTCACCGGGACTGGAGTTACTGGAACTGGAACTGCTACGACTAGGACAGGTACTACTGGCACTGCCACGACCGGAACTGGAACAGGAACTACTGTGATCCCTGGTGCAGCAACTACGGGTACTGCAACGACGGGTACTGCAACCACAGGTACATCTACTGGAACTGTTAACACGTCCACTATGAACGCTTCTCAGCTATCTATCTTTTTGATTACGCGTTCGATGAACGCAGACCAGCTCATCGCATGGAGTGCAACGCACACCTTGGGACAGACCACCACAGGAACTGGAACCTCGAAAGGGACATCTACAACTGCTGTTGGACTGAGTGTCTCCGGCTCGTCTTCTTCTGCAGCCGCTGCTGCTGTCACCGCTCCAGCTGTTGACGACTCCACTGCCTCGTTGACTTTTGTCACTACATACATTAGACCATCGACCTCATCTATTGCAGCAGCCCCTTCCAGTGCTTCTGGATCTCTGAAGAATGGTGCATGCTCATCAAATAATTTGGGTTTATTGCTGGCACTTGCTCTTATCGGCTCCATCGGTTCCACATTCTTGTGATATTGGTAATTATGAGTATCGCACTCCCGCGCTGATATAACTTTTCCATTAACTGACAATGTAGATCAACTTCATCAGTGTATATGTTCAGACAGCTACTGCTTCTGAGTACGAGAGCATTTTGCTCCAGTCGTTTTGTCCAAAATTCGGCAAATCACCAAAATCCCTTTTTGTATACCTCCAATGTGACAGATTTAGCATCAAAGATTGAGGCATCAATCACCATGAGCAAAGAGGTGTCTTCCCAGACAGCTTTGGAGGCACTAAGAGCATGCAGAGTGTTGCAGCATGAGATTTATCAGTACGACAAGTTCGAGCAAGATCCCGCCAACAAGAGGATTCAGAAAATGATAGATGTCATCTTGATTGATGAGAAGGTGAAGTTTGATGGTGATCTCTTGAAACAAGTGTTTCTCCTCAAATTCCCAGCACCCACGACAATCAAGATTATTCAGAATTACTACAAAAGAGACCCCAAGGCCGTCATCGACATGAATACCGCATTGATTGCGCTCCGAGACTCGTTGTACAATGGCGATATTAACAGTGCCGTCAAGATCACCGACTTGACCGCTGGATACCCTACCTATATTCAAAGGAAGAACGATCAGTTGCGTAGGGGAGTCTACCAGCTAGCTGCCACTGCCATAGGTATCACATTTTTCTCCAAAGTGGGCGTGCAGCAGGTAATTGATATGGGATGGCTCTCTCCAGCATGGAAACACTTAGGATCTATCAACGCCATGGTTTTGACATACCTTTTGAACTCAAGTTTTTTTGTGGCAATTGTTAAGTTCGGTAGACAGTTGAGTTTCGCTGGTGGTGACTACTTGACGTGGCAGAAGGGTACGTTCTACACTCATTGGTACAAGCATGCAGACGAGATGGCCATGTGCACCCGAATTGTTGAAACTGATCTCAAGTTGAATGGCGGACTCGAAAACACTCCATCGTTGATGGAAGAGTTGTGTCTCAAAGACGAAAATGTGAGCAACCACCATACTTTGCAACCTGGGTTGACCAGAGAAGGCAAGAAGGTCCGGTTGCTAGAGCCCAAGGACAACCTCGAGGATTTAAAATTGCAGGCCTACTGGATGAGTGGAGGTGATGGTTTTGAGTGGGTAGAGCCAGACCAAGACCCTGCGGAGATTTTGTGGAGGCAACATTTAGCCCAACTCCATAGACCTGGGTTGAACAGTTCCAGTGCTAAGAGTTTGAAGTGGGCTGAAGAGTTGATCGAGAAGCCACAATAGATGTACATAGACTAATGGATGGGATTTACTATAAATGTTTGTAGAAAACACCATGTAGGTGACAAGGTATGCCATGCTTTAGGTATCACATAATGTTATGGATCTGAATAAATGAGAATGGTCATAATGAGTGATGTTTCTGGCTTAAGTTTCGCCTTCACTCTCGCCATCCTCAGTCCAATGGGGAATAAGACGGATGTAATGCTGAACTTCTAGACCTAGTTCATCCCATGGATCAAACACAGCCCACGCATTTTCAAAGTCGGCATCTGTGTCAATCCTCTGGTCACCTAGTTGAATATGTGGCTTTTCATAATCTTCGTTCAACTGCACATCACCCTTGCCCTCCATCAATGCATCGAGTCTCTTAGCCTTGTTGAGCTCGTTAACGTCCGCCAACGAGGTTTCAAGCGATTCTCTGTGTCTCTTTCTGTTAATCTGGTGCAAATTGGAATAAATATCATGGTAAGTGCTGGATTCGCCCATTCTCAAGCTCTGGTTGGGCCCCAAATCAATGCTGGACAATAAGATGCTTGAACTATTGGTGCTGCCCTGTGGTGTTTCTATGGCATTGGCAGTGTTATCTACCCATATGGAAGTTCTCTCTCTCCATTCTTCCATCAGCATTGGATCGTACCACCAAATGGCACCAAACCACCATGATGGATTGTAACCACGTTTAATCGCCCATTTACGCCATTTCTTGGCCTCCTCGCACCATGGATCGTAAGGTATCATCATACGGGCATATTCTAGTCCTGACAGGAAAATCAACCCAGAACCAGCTAGAATTCGGGTTATCGAGCCTGTTCTGGCCCAAAACGGCGATTCACCTATGCGAGGAATACGCCTTGTCATCAACGTGAGTCCCATGAGCAATTGGAATGTGGAAACAAGGAAAAGTGCCGGCTTATTGTCTGAAGCCGGAACAAGGGGAGTAAAAAGACGAAGACCAACGCTAGGATTCCGAGGAATGAATGATTGTTCATGAGAACCTGGGAGATCTGTACTAGAAATATCTCCGTGAACACTGCTTTTGTCTGGGGGCAGAGCCAGAGGCAGCGTAGCAAGATTCCACCAAGTCAAGGTTGGATACGACAACCTCGAGAAAGACGAGTAGATTGCGGAAGCATAGGACCGTCGATTGGGATCAGGTTGACGCAATTCGGATGATTGGGCCATGTTCTCGATTTGTGGAGGGATATGCAGCGATGAGATGGTAGTTTCGGGGAAGGTTCAGGCCGAATTGGAGTAGATTGGATTAATGTGTTGGGTACAGGTCGAGTGGTTGGTGATATCCATGGAGAGAGGTAGAGGATTCTTAGTTTGCAACACGAACTGAGAATTTCTATAGGGAAGTCAATTGGAATGAAATAGATGTTAAATTCTTTTTGAAATTGTCGCTTTTTTTTTCGCTTTTAATTGGTATTCGAGTCATCTTCGAGCCTATGGTGACAATTTTCGCAAGACCCAGATAACCAAATTGGGCAAATGAGCAATTAACGAGCAAAATGTTGTAAAAACGTATATATAAGGAGAAGTAAAAGGGGTTTTAGTACTAGAGTGGATGCAATTGCACAAGTCTTTTTCTTCAATGATTTTACATTTGTCATTGCTTTTGTTCTGACATTGCATGTACTGTGATTGGTGCTCTGGCCGTGGAAACCGCTAGATCAAGTAAATGCAGCGGTCAAGGTCGAAATTCCAAGAATATTGAGAAAGGTGGGTTTATTGGAATAATAGTTTAATTACTGAACACAGAATAAATTTTCAACGCAATGTGGCACTTCAATTGATGTTGATATCAGAACTCTAGACCTCACACCATGTTGAACTATGTTTTGAAGCGAATATTTATTTCCTTGAGCTTCGGAATCACTGAGAGGGGCCCGACACTCAGTACGTATTCTTACCAAGTTCAATCATCATTCACCAACAGTCGTACTCACAATCAGTCCATAGCAGTCACACTTAACTTGGACAAACTCTCTACAGTTGTTCAGTTCTACGCTTTCATCACTCTTGAATAGATGTGTATTGATCTATTGCGCAATGCTATCAGATGTCAGTTTCAAAATGACGTTTAGGCGTCGGAGTACAAGTCCTCCTTCAAGTCAATGCCCAACTCCTGTCTGGTTTCCTTCAATTCGTCCAAGTAAGCTTGGTACTGTTCCTTGTTCTCAACCTTGTGCTTCAAGGCCTCGAAGGTTCTCACAGCAGTTGGGTAGTCGTTGACTCTTCTACAAGCCTCCAAAGCCTTCTGAATAACAGAAGGAGAAGGAACCAAATCGTAGGAGAAACAGTTGTTCAAGACTCTCTGGACCTCGAACAAGTCGTAGGCGTCCTCGAATTCCTGCTCGTATCTAATTGTTAGTATAATGTTTGGGAGTTTGGAGTGCAATGCGCTGGGATTGGCATGGGATGGGTGCTATTGGATGATTGTCCATACCATGGGCACTTAATGTCAGCCCAAGGTGGAAATGGATTCTTTGGACATAGACTTGGATGAGGACAATTGGCAAATATAGAACCAAACACGCAACTTGCAAGCAAGGCACATATTTCATTCACAATGGCACATACCTGGCAGTGAACTCCTCGAAGGTCTCTTCCTTGTGTTCGTGACTGGAGTACATTCTAATTTGAGGAATAGACATTCTCACCACCTGTGCGGCAGCGAGTCTTGGAGCAACCAAGGCCCTAGATGTCAAGGTGGAACGGAAGGCAGAGGAAATCATTTGTGAAAAGATGATGAGTTCAGATGAAGTTTGGAAGTAACTATTATAATTTTCTATTGGGAATCGTACGACGGGGTCGTGCACGTACCGAGATGGATGACAATTGTTAGGAAAAAAGTGGGCCCAGGAGATAAAAACGATGGTAATTGGTGGTTTTTACCGGATGTACGGGTGTATAGAATTGGGTGACGTTTTAAATTTATCTAATACGAAGTTTGTGGTGGTTTTTCTACTATCAAAATCTCCTACAACTTTGCCTACTATGAGTGATCGCACACTCGTAGCCAATAGAAAACGCGCAATTCGCACTCGGTAGCCATGGTGTACGGGTGTTTGACTGGTTCGTAGAGGGGTAGGCTGCGAAAAAAGTGGGATTAGGTATCGTCAAATGAAAAGTTGCATGGAGCCGTTTATTTATGTTGGCTAAACGGCATGATCTCCGATTTGGCACTTGTATTGATTATTTTCGGTTTGAATTGGACCTAACCAGGTTTTGTAATCAATTCACATGCAATGTAAAGAAAGTGTTCTATTTACCTCAAGTAGTCAATCACGCGGCAGTTGATTTATATGTCATAGTCAAAAAAGGTTTGTCATTCGTGGGTCGCCAGACAAATTAACAAATGCTGGAAAGGTGTTCTATCACATCCATTCATCATTGTGTCTTGATTGCAGCTAAGTCACTCCATAATTCAAATGCTGTGGACAAGAATGAACTTCACTGGCCATACCTCCATTGAAGGCAACAATTGGTACTTCTCCGCGAGGATTAATGTTCTCTTCAATTGAATGATCTGTGAATGCCGCAGATGAAAGAAGGTGGTTTTTTGATGAAGAACATTGGAATATGCGGATTGCTGGAACCGACTAATCTTCGCAATTGACGAACATCCATAATTTCAAACTTATCTGATCAGGCGAGGAGGTGGAAATGCAATGTACTATGAATTTTTCAGTTGTCCACCACATGCCAAAATCGAACTGGTTTTTATCTTTATCCTCCACTATTAACCTCTTGGTTGAGCTTTGCGCGATCGATGGCTCCCCTCTATTAATTTATTCCGGTGATCTCTTCTACCATGCTTTCTTGGAACAAAATTCAGATTCAAATTGATTGGCTTCCACTCAGGTAACTTTCGAACATCGACCTTGAGCTTTTGTGTGTCCTGGTTACCGAGCTTGAGCTTTATAGTCACCCATGACTTAGGTCCGCTCGAATTGACTTTTAAGGAGCTGGAGGGCTCCCGAATAAACATATAACCGTGTTTATTTCGTTTGTAAAACGTGGAACAGTAGTCTTCTGGATATATCTTGGTGCCCAAATTATTTAGTACATGCTTGCTGCAAAGTTTCCCTAAAGATTCACCTTCTTCAGGTCGGAAATCCAAGTATTCCCGATCCACATTGGAGAATTTAACAACCACTTTTGGTAAGTTGCTAGGGTCTTTTTCCCTTGGTTTTATGCCATTTTTAGATTTATTGTGTCTCTGGCCACCATCAACCGGTTTTTTCACCACTAATAAAGGATCCACCGAATGGTCCGCACTATTCGTCCGCCTGGTGCTGGCGGGAGACTCGGAAAGGAATTTTGATGTCTTATGACGAGAACTATTTTTTTTCTTTTCTTCAAACATTTCTGGTGGTGTCAATGACTCGGAAAATGGTCGGTTGCGGCCGTTCCCGCTTTCTCTCAACAGGGGTGTTTCCTCTCGATGGGTGGTACTCCAAATTGACAGGCGGTGTCCGACTTTGGGCGACTCCAGACGGAGCGAAAATGGGTACTTGTCGGAGAATGGATCCTTCAAATGGCTTGGTTCGTCCAAGCCGAGATTATGTAGCTGCTGGCTCAAGCTGAAGTCTAACTTGCGACCCAACGATGTATCGTTGAGAATATTTGGTGCACTGTAACTGATACGAACACTGGAGGGCCCAGAAGACTCGCCGAGTCTTGTAGCATATGGTGATATCAGCCCACTCAACGACAGACCGCTGACTCCAAGAAGATTCAGCGAAAACGACTGCTCTGGCGATAGAAACGAGGGAGTCGAAAATAGACTTGAGTTCCTGTTGTTGACAGCTGGAGGCTCGTCCATGTAGTAATCCCGAGCCAGTCCATTTTGCAACTGCCCATTTGTTAACTGCCCATTTTGCAACTGCTGTCCATTCTGCAAAAGCAGCTGACTCACATGGCCCAGAAGTGGTGGAAAAAGGTCCAAATTTGGAGATAACGCCGGCCCCAACGGGGTGACCAAGCCATTATCAGATATATCGGCCACAGGAAAGAAGTTGGAAGTACGACGTTTGAGCTCGTCCACCATTGTATAAGGATCGTTGGGAGAGACAAATGTTTCGTTGGAAAAACTAGTCCACCGAGGCCCAACAGCACTAGCAATGCCAGCAAACGACGGAATTTTGTGGTTTCTACAGATATCCTGTCACAGAAGCGGCAGCTTCAAGCGCCACAAACTTTAAGAAAACGTCCTCCCGCCAGCGGTGATGGCTCAAGATGGAAATTGCCGGATAGTTTTTATGACAAAGAATGTAGGTGGTGACGAATCACACTGACACAAAGCGACCAGGCGACTTTGGCACGGAGGAAGTTGACAATGACGAGGAGTTAAGTCCCCGGGAAGGAGATGGGGAAGTAAAGAGAGGATGGAAAAGAAAAAATCTCTGAAAGAAAATTCCGATGAATAACCCCTGGCGACATTAGTCTTTTAATTTGTACAGGTGAGATTGAGGCTAGTGGCGCCATGTACCTAATGCACGATTTCGTAGGCAGCATACAATTGATCTGCATGGAAACACACCATTGACCCCGAGGAATAAGGGAGGTTAAGGTGCTCCGAATGAATGACTGAGATATGGGGTAAATCAGGCGATTTTTAGGGGGCTCATGATGTGGCAAACGTTTTTGGGGATCTGAAATGACAGTTTCAAAGCTGAGATATTGTGGGGAATCAATCTTCTAAGGGTTGAGGGAACCATCGAGATGGAAGTAAGAGTTTGTCTCCTGCAGAATGAACTGAAAAATACGAGCAGTATGTACTGTATATAAATACAAACCTTAAGGCGGCCTTTGGGTTTTTTGTCCAACAAAACTTAAAATGTCAAATAGCAAACGTGTGATTAGAAAGTTGAGAAGTGCATGTCCTCATTTCTTACTCCAATAGTATGATTTTTCGAAACATTTGGATTTATCAAAGTGACCTTTTCTTCTTCGTTTCTAATTCGCTACTCTTCCTTGTGTTTTCCTTCTTGCCGCAGAGTACTTCATTTTCGGACGTGCACGTAACTGCACTAACAACCTACGTGCAGGAGAACCGCATGTTCTCTAAGTAGGTCGTGTGTTACTCGCAATTTGCTTTGTCATCATCATAAGATTCTTACATAAGAACTTTTTTGCAACCAACAGCATCTTGTGGCAACAATCATAAATTATAGCCAACTGCTTGCAATAGAGACAGCTGCAGCACTATATCTATCCAAAAATTGCGTACTGAGAAGTTCACAAACTCCTCCGATTGATGAATTCAGATTATTCGTGGAAAGAAGCTGGTCAGATCGACCCATCCTTTGCTAGGACAGAAAATGATTATGTTGTACCAGAAGTCAGTCTGGGACGTGCAGAAGATGAGCGGACTCTCGGCTCATCATCGATGAAAAGCACTGATGGTCGTATTTCTGCCACCTCGACGGGGTCATTATCTGCAAGTATGTCAGGAAACTTGACAAGCAGTGGACTCACAGGAGGAATTACGGGACCCAACATGACAAGCGGCAGCATTCCCAATAGCTTGACTGAGGATAGTGGCCAATCAATGGATACTGGAAAGGAGAAAGGCATTTCAGGTCGAAGACATGTTTCAACAACTAAGAGAGCAGCACAGAATAGAAACGCACAGAAGGCATTTCGTCAGAGGCGAGAAAAGTACGTGAAGGAGCTTGAAGCGACGGCTGCAGAGGTAGCCGAATTGCATAAGACAATCGAAGAGTTGCGGCAGGAAAATTTACAATTGAGAGACTATACGTTGGCATTGCAGTCCAGGTTGATTGAGTTGAGTCCCAATGTAACGGTTGGCAACGTTGCACATCCTCAAGCTACGGAATTCAATAAATTATGAGACATCACATGACTAAGAACTGATGAAAGTCCATTCATAGACATGTATTCCGAAAAAGACAACCAGATATCAGTGTATGAAGGTGCATGTTGGAGGGTCGTCAATTACGGGTACATGCTACATTGGAAAGGACGTAAAGAATTTCGGTATGGGACAATCAACAATGGAAATTAAAATCCCCAATCCACAAACTATTACGAGCAATGAAAACAATACAAGTTAATTCAGGGTCACCAATGAGTCGCCATATTAGCTCGCTAATAGATTCCCAATAGAGAAGTGGCTTTTGGCAACATTATCAATTTATGTTGTCTGCCACTGATCAACCACCTGTACCTGGAACTGGCACTAAGGTTAAGAAATTCGAACGTCTTCCGAAATTAGCAAGCTGGAAATATTTAGCGACGGCATTCAGTCCATTAAGTAAAAGCCATGGTACTAATGCCGCGAAAGATTCCATGGAATGTGCCACAAGCGGAATTCTTGACCGCTCCGGTCGGAAACTAATTTCCGCTAACATAGGTTAGCCTTCTATATCGCTTTAGCCTTCCATTGCAGAGAATAGCGAATAAAGTACAAGTACAATTTAATATTCTCTACTTCCAAACCATAACACAATGCCATGATGAAGCCACCGTTCCAAGACCACATTTTCCCGTCCAAGGGTAAGATGTCAGTGAAAGTGGTCAAAAAATAAAAAAATAAAAGGATCGAGACTAGAAAAAGAACAATAAAAAATAGAGGCCGTGGTCACATGAATAGTGGTCATATTCTGTTGAATACAGCAACTATTAATAGAGTAAAGAGATCATTGCAAATGCCTTAGACAAAGATACAATGCCAACTGGCGATGAAGAAGGTTGCATTTCCAAACTAGGATATCAGTGAAGCGATAATTACTTAGTTGACTCCTTTATTCAATTGCCGCCAACCGGCAGCACTTCCGTTTACCAATAGTTAGAGTGACCCTGGGTTTTCTTTTTTCATACCCTTGGCGTGCCTTCTGCAGATTCGCAAAATCGGTGATAATCCTGCAACTTGGTGATGCCGCACTGGAACGCCGTTCTTCGCAGTCCCCATGACTCAATAGTGTGGGCCCTGTCGCTTCACGGCACTTCTTATCTAATTTACAAAAACCGTGGAGGGCACACACCCAGCCGTTTATATACGTAGCCATCAGTCACATTTACCCCCAACGTCCTGTTTTCTTCCGTTTCGTTTTGTCGTCTACTGACAAGTCCAACACTAGTGGAGGTTCCAAGATGGACCACCCCAAGAAGAAGAAGAAGCCGAAATCCAATCCGGTGACCCCAGGCTTGTTTCCCTCTATGGACACATCCGATAGTTCCCAGTTTGATCGGCGGTTAAGCTGTCCGGCGATTCTGGGGTTGTAGACCATGGGATAGACTCCTGGAGATGAGGAATCATATCGGGAGGTTCCGGTGGCGCCATTGAATCATTTTGAACAGATTTAAATCAACTTTACGCCCAAAATACCAGAATTGGAGGAATTGGCCCAACTGACAGCTACAGACTAGCCAGGAAAAAAATTCCCCAAAGTATCCCAAATTATCTAAAGATTCATTCCGGAATCCTTTCCAACTCCATCCAAGACTTAATGTGCAATTCTGTACCAATGTCTTTTAATTCCCCATGCCTTCCCGGATTCCCTTTTTCATCAATTTCAATTCTTCCCTCCATTAACGGATACTCACTGGCTCCAGGACTGGCAACTCGTGCCTATGTCGCAAGTTATGTCGCGCGGTTCAGGCGAGTCGCACTGGTCACACTCCTGTAATTATAGACGGACAAGTGAGATTCCATTTGTCCATTTGGCCTGTTTCTTTGAAGAGAAAAAAAATAAGCCTGGTGTCTCCGGTTGATCCGCTATACCCGCTCCGATGAAACCGATTTGCGCCAGAAACATAGACTAGGCCCACGACCAAAAGTTTTTGAATTTCCGATTTTGTGAGGAGGCTCAAAATACAAAATGCGGAGCATTTGCTATCGCTGGAAGATAGCCATGTGGAGGATGCCTTTGCCCTGGAAGGGCGCGGCACCAAATGGCAAGCTTCTCGTGGTCCCAGATTGCCCACATTCAATTCCCCTCATCCCATCTTTAAATGTAGATAAGGGAGGGGGGGATGGATATGTGACATGACGCGGACCTAAAAGGAGGAGAAGCGGCCATTGTTCTGAGGTTGCGGGTGGCCAGGTGAGCTGCTGCGTGAGGAGTAATTGGGTTTCTATTTTCAAGTATCTTGCGTAACACACCCCGGAAATCACTTGCTCGACTACGAACACTAGATGCGCTGGCGGTCTTAGTTCTAGTACGTGCAAAATAGTGCGCTGCGAATTCACAGTCTCTACCATCACGTTTGTATTTTTCAACACTAATGGCACCATACCACCTCATACTCAAACTTGCATATTCTATTTCTATTCACATTCTTTAGTTTCATAATATCTGATGTAGATTTCATTTGGCAGTCTTCTGGTTCTTGTTATAGTTATTGTCATGTGCTTTGGTAAGCAAATGTCCCACAGTAATTCATGGTCCCGCAGTAATTCTTCGCACAGAAAAAATTTATACCTACAACCAATCTTGAACTAACTCAGTCACCAGACAGACACCATGAGCCTTAGATTTGCCCGTCTGTTTGCCTCGAGATCCCGCTCTCTAGGTGTGTGGTCAGACTTCAAGTCGAGATCTTCGTCCTTGAAGTTGCTTGATGAGAAGCTCCACAAGGATCTCTTCGAAGGTTCGTCAGAATCTGGTCCAGCTTCCATTGCTGATAAATCTGTCAGAGCTGGATACCACTCGCCTCCCCTTATCGATGACGTTTTCAAATTGGCTTACAATGAGTTAGAAGAGAATTCACAGAAGATCTACTCACAGATTGCATCGGAAAAGTTGTCCACAAAGAAGCTCGAACAACTCCTTGCCAAAGCCGAGGAAACGAATCCAGAGGTGCTCCACAACGTCACATACAACTTGGAAAATGTCGATAGAAGCCAGCCTGTCTACAGAAGATACTTACAAAAGAAGTGGGAGAGCTACGCTTTGATGGTTACCATGCAAAGATTAGAGCAGTTGCACGTCATTCCTGACACTTTGCCCACATTGGAGCCCGCCGTAGATGTCCGCATCAAGTTTGGTCATAACTCCAAGGGGGAGTTTTCTGATTGGGTCGTTCCTGGCGCCAAATTACCTGCGTTTGCCGTGGAAATGCCTCCTACCATTGAGATCCAGGAATTTTCCATTCCAGAGGAACATAGCGGCTTATACTCCGTGCTTTTAGTAAACCCAGACACTCCAGACCTCGAGACAAACTCCTTCAGAACCACATTGAACTACGGTTTGCACAATGTGCCCTTGACTTATACCGAGAACACCATCACTCCAGGAAAACTCTTGACCAACCCACAATGGATTTTCAAGAAATACCAGCCACTTTTGCCTGAAAAGAATGCTCCTACTCAGAGAGCCTGCTTGTGGGTCTTCAGACAGGAGAAAGAGCTTTCTGCTGTTGACTTCAATAGCGAGGACTTTGATATCCGTTCTTTTGCCGATACCAACAACTTAACCGCAGTTGGAGCACATGTGTGGAGACAAGATTTTGACAGAAGTGTCAACCAGGTGAGGGAGAAGTATGGTCTTCCAAAGGGTAATGTGTACCATAGAGTGCGTGGAACTACTCCTTTATTGTAAATAGCATAATCCATGTACATACTAGTGTATGTATCTCATGTTCTAGACTTCCACTGCTGCGACAGACCAAATTGCTTCATCTTTAAGAAACTTTACTTCAAATTTTTTTTATTCTTCTTCTTACGTTTACTTAGGAATACCATCGGAGCTTATCACTACTACTTTTTTTGCTCTCTTCATCTCCAATTAATTTATCTACACTCTCGTGCACTCTGAAAATTCTATGGACTGAACCACCATGGAATCCATCAATCAGGAGCGACTCGAGCTTCTGTCCAAGAACAAATCTGCTTGGGATGGCGAGGTGTACGTTCCTTCAGGCAAATTGGACTCTGCTTTGAAGAAAAATTCTGCGTTCATCAAGAAGATCAAGATCAGTTTGAATGCTGAGAATTATGCCACCATATTAAAGGATATTGAGACATTGAGCTTGGAGAAGTACTTGAGTGAGGTGTTGGCCTCTTTGGAGGAATCAATCCTTAAAGTCAGCAAGCCTGATGACATAATGGCTGCTGTCAGAATCATTTCGTTACTCCATCAGAGATTTCCAGCACAATTAACATCGCCTCTACTCACCGTATTGATTAATGCAGTGGTTGAAAAGGACTTGGATGAGCCTATTTCAAGAGTCAGAAATGCTCTTAAGCTTCTCTTTGAAATGCACTTGGTGGGTCTCTGCACGAGTATCAGCCAATGTGATAAGGAGACTTTGAGTCCGGCAGCATTGCAATATTACAACAAATTCAAAGATGAAGCAGTGATAATCCCCTTGCTTAAAGATGTGATGTCGTTCAAGCCAAGAACTGGCTACTCTCTTCCGATAATAGTGCTGTTTTTAAAGCGGTACTTGATTGTACTAGACGATAACCAGTCATCGATATCAGACAGCTTGCAGAACGAGCTAAGAGAGTTGTTTGCAACTTATACAACCAAACTGATTGTAATTTTAGAGAAACACCATGATTACGTTTCCAAATTGGCTAAACGAGACAAATCTGTATCAATCAAAACGGGAAAGCTCTCTGATGGGCTACAGGAGTCACTCCAATCGGGCAAAGAGATTGAAGAACACATGAAAGTTAACATTTCAGCTCTTTGTGAGTTTCTTGACATCGAATTCCCTCAGCTAGGAGATGATCAAGATGAAAGTAATACTGATGTCATCGTATATTCAAATGAGTCTCCAAAGGTTTGGTGGGAAGATTCCAAGGAGAGAGCATTCTACAAAGAGATACCTACAGTCGATGGGCTATTGTCTGAATCCTCCCTCACAGTGATGCCCACTGAGGATTTTTGCCTTCTTCGAGACGCTGAGAAGGTCTCGTCATTCATACAGCAATTGGAAGTTGTTGACTCCGAATTGGGACTTAATAAGCTCGTTGTTATTTTCAAACAACAAATACCAGACAATAAGGCAACTGCAAACAGAATCCTACGGTTTTTCTCCGCTGTTCCGAAGGTGGATAATATCAAGTTTTATGCACGGTTCCTTGCTATCACCAAGGATACCCTCTCAGATATGATAAATGAGCTCATCGACACCTTGGACCGAAGCTTCCGCTCGCAAATGTATCATGGCTCTATCAACTTCAGAAATCTCTACTTCTTCATCGAGCTCGTCAAATTCAAGTTGGTTCCGTTACATATAGTATTCCATAAGATTCGCAAAATGACAATGAATCTTGCTGGAACAAGTAATGTGGACATTCTTCTGATATTTTACGAAAGGTGTGGAAAATTCCTTCTTCTTGAACCAGAGTACCGGGCAGATACCACAGAGATGCTTAAACTCTTGCGAGAAAATTCAAAGAGCGACAAGCTTTCCATTAATGAGAAGAGCTCATTAAATAATATGTTCTTGATAGTGGAGTCCTTCACGTCAACCAGACCAATAGAGAAACCAAAGGTTATTCAACGTTCTGCAATTGAAGATTTCGTTATCCAACTCATCAGAAGACTTGCCAACCCAGCCAATCACGTTGAAATTGCTAATATCATTAGACCATTTGCATATCACCCTGAAGCTCAGAGAGCGCTTCTTTATGTCTATCTGAAGCCTGAGGAATTACCCCTGGACTGCCTTGGTTGCTTGGCTGGTGTTTTGGGATATTTGGGTCCTGAACATTCATTTATCGTAGACCGAATTTGTGATACTTTGGTAGAGAAGGTTGTTAGAGGTCTAGAACTCAATGACTACAGACAGAATGTCGCCAGAACGGCACAGATCAAACTATTGGCTGCTTTGTGTAACAGGACGGTGTTGAGTTTCAGATGTGCTCTTGATCTACTTTTCAAGATTATTTGTTTTGGATATCCGAACAATCTTCCGCTTCCAAACTCAAACTTACCTATCGATGCTGCCGATGACTATTTCAGAATACACTTGGTGTGCACTTTCTTAAAGTCAGCTACCTTATCGAAAGTAGCCAAGGCCAATTTATTCAAGCGTGGAACCAAATCCATTGAAGGACTCGTTGTATTTTTGCAATACTACATTTTTTGCAAGAAACATCCGCTTCCCAAAGACATTCAATTTTCAATTGAAGACTCTTTCAAAGCTTTCAACTCGCAAGCTTTAGAACCTTTCCAAAGAGCCACGGATTTGAGTTCTGCGATGTTAGCACTTCAGAAATTTACAAGCACAAAGTATGAGGAAACTCAAACTCAAGAAGTTGAAATATTTGATGATACGGACACAGAGGTGGAGCTTGAGTTGAGTGAAGAGGAAACGCAAAGTGAAAGCGAGCTGGACGAGTCGGATGAAGATGCTGAGTCAGAGAATGAAGAAGACGAAGTAGACGAACTTCTGGAATCGGAAATTGGATCGGACCCTCTGGACGACGAGTCGTCTGACGACGATGAAGACCAAATTCACCAAGTAGGACGGGAAATGGCTGCATTGGAAATTGAAAGACGAGAAGCTGAAACTTTGGATAGAGGCATTCGTGAATTGGTGAACAAGTCCGCTCAACAAGCAAAGACATTTGTACCTTTCAAAATACCTTCTCCTTCGATGCTAATCTCACCCATTACAGAGAAAGTTGATGGGCCCATGAATTTTACGCTTGTTACGAAAAGGAATGCTACTAGGAAAGTTTTGCTACCTTCCAATAACCAATTAGCAGAAAGAATGAAGAGAGAGCAGGCCGAGCGAGATGCAAACAGGGCCAAGATCTTGAGCTTGATCAACAACATGGACTCGTGAAATTTATATATTTTATTTTATAATGCTTACATAATGATTAGAGAACCTTAACCATGACCACCGTTATGTCATCTTCCTTGCCTCCCAAGTATCTTTGACCAGTAAGCCTGGAGAGCTCTTGGGCAAAAGCACTAGGGAAGTTTGGATCTTTAGACACTTTCACCACCTCCTTGACAAATTGAACAGACATATCTTGCAAAGGCGTGGTGTTCTGGTCTTGATCCTTCAAGAAAATCTCGATATCTTGAGGAATCACGTTATCTGTGACTCCATCAGTAGCAAAAATGACAACGTCATCTTTCTGAAGGTCCCAAACATACTGGTCACAGGAATCTGGGGAATCTATGATGTATCGTTTCCCCTGAAGCTCTGCCTGGCGCAAGATCTGTTTTGGAATCTTGGCTAATTGAAATGGAGTATTGAAGTTGTGTGTTTGGAACCTGGTCTCTTTGATAAGTTTGTAGTCTCTGAAAACACCACACCACGAGTCACCCAAATTGGCTACATGTAGCTTCCTCTCTGGGGTCAATATACCCAAACATGCGGTCGTTCCTCCAATCTCGACTTTTGGAGAAGCGAGCACTTTTGTAAATGCCTCCTCTAACAAATTCTTGGGGCTGAGAGCCCCCTTGTTATCCGAAGATTCAAAATGGGACTTCATTATAGCACAGAGCTCTCTAGAAATGGCCAGCGAGTCATATCCTGCCTCAGACCAACCTCCAACACCATCAGCTACTCCCAACGCTAGGTATCCTTCTTTGTCTGGATTGGTCACGAACAAATTGTCCTCACCAGAAGGCAGTAGTTCGGCTGGGGATTTCTTCTCCTTCTGACGGAAAATATTTCCTTCCTTTCTGTTCTTCGCTTGAAAAGCCACGGCGACGTTGTAAAAGAGATTCTTCTCAAAAAGCGATTTATCGTAATTGTGACTAGCAGAAGATGGGGCAGTAGGGATTCCAGATGAAGCCCCCGCATCATAACCAGTTTCTCCATTTCCTGAACTCTCCGAATCACCCTTTTTGGCGCTGTTTCTGCCACGGGAACTAAACATGAACGTTCTAGCCTGCGAGACAGTGCCTAGAGGCACAAATGGGCCTAGACGCACCAGAAAGGCCGCTCTTTTTGCAATCATCGAGAGAAATAGGACAAAAAAGAAGAGAAAAACGTAAATTTGTATATCTCTCTTTATCTTCATGCGCTGGAGCTGAAGAGTCTAGGATGGAACTGATGAGGCCAAACAAGTTCTATCAGGCGTGCGTTTTTGGTGTACGGGTGTATGCACTATGGTGTCATGAGAATAGTTGGGGAAAGGTGAATAAGTGTAAGTGAAAGGATAATTAGCAAGAGAGAAAAGAAAATGCGGCCAAGATAAATTATAATATGTAATCATTCTCTCTTATAATAATTGGCCGTATTTTTAAATGTCGGTGTGAAAATTCGGAATATAATCACTGAAGCCCGAAGAAATGCTTCATTTTTTGCACCCAAGTTGATCTCCACTTCAAGCGAAGTTTATTGTCCTTTTTATTCTTGAAGTACTTTCTATGTGTGTAATTCAAGTGAGCAACAGTGTTATTTTCAATCTCAACACTGCCTGGAACGAAGGGCTCGGACTGAGTTGGGGAACAGGCGGTGGATTCGCTATCCATAGTCGAAGAAACTTCAATAAATGTCTCCACTACGTGATGAAAGCTCTGGTATTGATGAGGTAATCTTTCACCTTGAAAGCTGAATCTAGGGCCGGATGTGGATTCCCAAACGTTTCCAAGCCATTGCGATAAGTTCAGTGAATCTGAATCAGCTATCGACTCCTCTTCTGTCAGCAAGGGATCCTCCTCGTTACTGAGATTAGCAGCTAGAATATTTTGGCTTATTTCTTGAATTCCATCATGAATTGTTGATGTCCGACCATCTTCGTCTCGCGATGAATTTCGTGAAAGGTACTGAAAGCTGGATGTTGTTGAAAACTCCGTTTGAATAGAACGAGTTTCCTCGTTATTATCGTCAGAATCTCCTTCAATACTTTGAATCTGTTGATGAGCTTGGAAGGAAGTGAAAAACTCCCTTTGCTGCCTGATACCCGCCTGGATTGCTGTCAAGTGTTCTTCATCTTGAATTAAGCCTGGTGGTGGATTTGTATTGACATTTGGGGTGTTAGCGGCCATCCACTGGGAACTTGAAGCAAAAGAATCAAGGCTCGAGTTTTGTGAGTGAACACTTGGAGGGAAACTTGGAGGAGTGGTGAATCGTTGAAGATGCGATGTTGAGCAAATTCGTCTCGTTGCTCTTTTACAAGCTGGCCTGTCGGATAGAGCGGTACAATGGCTCCCAGTAAAATAGACTTTTCGATGACGGTCGTAGAAGTCTTCGGCAGGAAATATTTCTTGAAGAAAATCTGACTGGATGGAGAATTCTGTCTCGGATGATTGATTTTCAGGTACATATCGATACCTAATGGCATGACTACGGCGAAGTCTCATTATATGGGGGTCTACCTAGAATTTCTCACTAAGTAAGGGCTTTTATACTTCTCATCAGGGTATAAAAATAGTATGGGGATTATGTGAAGAGTTTTCTGTCAACGGCCTTTCCCCAGGAAATACAGTATGATACGCATAATATGGACCAAGGAATTGGGTTCAAATACCGTGAGTTTGAAAGGAACAAATGGAAGTCTCATAGTAGCGGCTGGTTTTTTGTTTTGGGCTAGCCATTGAAATTCGTCGTTGGTGTTAATTGCAAATCAAATTCTCTGAGCTTCCTACATGGTACTGTGTTCCAGAAGGTGTGTTGGGTGCCATACCATATTTTGATAGAAATGCAACAGACTCCTGCTGCTGTTATAGTTTCCCTGAACTCCTGAAAATGAATAGGGAAATTTCTGCCCTGATATTCGTAAGTTCCAACCAGGCCATTGTTTCTAAATTGAAATGCACATTTACAGCGACTATCTCAACCAAATACTCGCACTTAGCTATGTATCAACAAAAATTACAATATGGGAGAAAAAGATTGACGAAAAAAAAAATGAAAAATGCCATTCCCCGTCAACTAGATCTTCTATCTCCTATATAATAAAGAACTCATACCTTCATACATTAATTTGGTTCTTCCTCCTCGTTCTCACTCGCCGGGGTGTTTACCTGGTGTACGGGTGTGTGTGTACGTCCAATCAAAAATACTCGCTGTTGTGGAAAAATTCAAATCCATTCTTTACCTTCAACCATGTCCACTAACTTCAATGTATTGAGATACTCGCTTCTTGGTGCCGGTATTGTGTACGGTGCTGTTCACAGATACAACTTGGAAGCCGCCGAGGAGACTAAGCAAAAGCAGGCTGCTTGGAAGAAGGAGGAGAAGTTGATCAGACAAGCTAAGGCTGAGTACGCCAAGTTGAATGCTCCTAAGGAGGCCCCAGCTTCTACTTCTAGCTTCAACCTCGAAGACCCAAACTTGGATTTTGGCAAGGTTTTGGAATCTTTGGTGCAGAAGTTGGAGTAATTAAAAAAGTTATAGAGGCTGGAGCAATGGCGCGGATGTCCAGCTTCTCCGGCTGGTTCTAGCATGGTGAAGTCCATGGCCATTGACATAGCATAATGGATGACTTCCTCGACTATATATTCTTCGTTGCTATCAATGTACATGAGTTTTGAGAGTTATGCGTCTGTAGATATTAATGCTGAAGATACTGAGAAACCGCGTGACGAATTAGTGAGTTAATAATCCAATTTTCTTTAGATAATCACTGTCAGTTTTTTTACTTTATATACTCTTCTATTTGACTCTCTACTGCTTTTAGTGATAAGAGATTCCATCAACTCAGGTTGTTACTGCACGTGACCATTCCACTAACTTATCTGTAACTAGTACTTTAGTTTTAAGTACCCAATGGAGGATTCTAATCCACCTCGACGAGTTCTTGGAAGTAACAAGCAGCATGAGTCGCTGGAGTCACCAAAAAAAGCCGCTGTGAAATCCTCCGAGGAATCCATTCGTTGTCCTATCTGTGATGAAGCAATGTTAACACTTCTTCAATTAAATCGCCATTTAGATGATACTCATGGCGATAGTCCGTCCCCTGGACTAGAACCAAGTCCCAAAAAGGCAGTCTCTCTGAGAACTCCCCAAAAACGTACTATTCAGCTTGATTTGTACGATGATAATAAGGGATTTGGGCTCAGCGATAATCTTGGATCGGAGACTCAGCTAGCGAGCCCGACTCAGAGCAAGCTAACACGGTCACATTGGGTCCATCCTAACTCCTCGAATATAAGCGTTTGTTCTTATGAAGGATGTCGACGTGTACTCAATGTGAAAAACGGCATCGTCAACTGCAGAAAATGTGGCCTTCTTTTCTGTAATGAGCACACAGCATTTCGGGGCCGGTTCAGCAACGGTCCTCCACCTCTGAAGTTACCAGTTTATGATTCAGTCAATGGGTACCTTGCTCGGTGTTGTGAGAGCTGTTTCTTAAATAAACCTGCCTTGGTAGAGGGTACGCAGGCCAATTTCCGAGATGTAACTGCTATATATAAGAAGAAGAGGGCAGAGAAGATCGAAGAGAAGCAGTGGGCTAAATTGAAGCTTCAAAGGCGATTTTTAAAGCTCGTTAATTTACTTTCACTGAATTACTTGTGGCATATCGAAAATGGCAAATTCCTTCTTCTGTACTTTACAGAAAACAAGGCTCATTCCAAGGAAGCAATAATGGATGCTGAAAAGGAAATTGTTGGTGCTGAAAATTGGCAGAACGACCAGAATGTCACTCATTGTCCACTCTGTTTTGCAAAATTTAACATTCTTATCAGGAAACACCACTGTCGACTCTGCGGGAGAGTGGTTACTGACAGTGCATTCAATACAGATGACCCCAATATGACTTGCTCAATTCAGGTCCCAGTGGGTATACTTTTGAAGAAGCTTCCGAATCTCAACTATTCGCCTCAGGTGAAAGAAAATTGGATGGAATTGACCTCAGTTGCTGCAGACTCTAGATACTCCAACATTTATTCTTTCAGGTGCTGTCGGGAGTGTAAGAATCTGCTCTTGCACGGAGTCAAATCAGACACTATGATCAACGAACCTGAAAATGATGCTGTGCTCTCTTCATATGAGGAAATACTAGCTATCAAGGCCAATATCCAATCCACCATGCCAAGATATTCACAATTAGTGAAAGAGAATAAAGATCAAAGCAATCGTGATATCAACAAACTCCGAGTCCGGATCAGGAAGTATGTTAAGGATTTCGAAATTGCTACAAATTCTTTTAGGCTACGGTTTTTCAAGCGCAATGAAGAGTCTGGCAAATTTACTCCCATACAAAGTCCAGTGTTGGTAACAAATGTCTACAAGATGGCGATAGTATTCCTTCAGGACTCAATTCTTGAGTTTAAGAAACTTAATGACCAGTTTCAAGAATTGGAGAATGCGCGGCTTACTGGCCAATTGGGCCTTCCTAAGTCTTTACTATCGGAACCCGATAGCATTTCTGCTTCGCCCATGTCACCCCTCCCCGTGGCATCTCCTCCTGCCAAGCCTAGACTCACGAAGAAGCAAATTCGGGAATTTCGAGAACAACTTATGGTTGTGAATGAGCAGAAATTTTTGGTTCAGAAGCAGATGGACGATGCCAAAAGACAGAGAAAGTTTGATGAATTGTTAACATTAACTGCCAATTCAGATGAGTTGCAGAAGCATATCGATGAGCTAGAGAAGGAACTTGGAGAGTTTGGATTCGCTTAGAAGCTGTGCGATGAGATCACATAATTACGAAATACATCACAAACTATAACAGGTATATCGCATGCTCAATTCGAGCACCCCATGGGGCAAACTGTGGGGGTTTACTCTTAAACATGCTTGAACCCCCAAACTTAGCATTTAGGGTGGCCCAAAACGTGTAAATTGGGGGGGTCCCCCACGCTCTCCCCCCACATTATAGCTTGCACCCCATAAACAGGTTCTGGAGTACATTGTGGATACGTCGGATCTACTCCGCAATTAATCGGGGCTTGCCCACCCATACATCCAATAGTTAACTTTCCCTTCAGAGGGGATGTCTCCCCCAAATTTTGAGTGGGGGCGTGGGGGTGCAGATGACCCGCGCGTGGGGGGACCATCACTTTTGCTAGTCCGAGCTAAACCTCATCCTAGTATCATCAATCAACTATAAAGACCTTCGCCCGTCCTCCCAGCTGTTCACATTTTCGTGATACAATCTCTAAGCTGGGAAAACATGAGTAAAGTATCTGTCTCAAGTCTGATGTCCAAACTGGATGATATGGAATCTTACCTGGAGCTGGCCTCCAAGGTTGAAAACACAAGGGCACAAAAAGATGCCAACAAGACTATGTTGCAGAAAGTAACAGATGTTTTGCTTTTGAAAAAAATGTTTGAGAAAATCGAAGATCGTCCAACGCCTTCTGAAGTTTACAACTGGAGAGTCTATTACACTGCTTTCATTGCTTCAGCCGCAGCTATCATTATTGGTTACGACGGAGGCTTTATCGGAGGAACTGTGGCCTTGGATTCGTTCAGGGAAGAGTTTGGACTTGACAAAATGAGCAAAAGTCACGCTGACTCTGTGATTTCCAACGTTATTTCGGTCTTCCACGCTGGCTGTTTTTTCGGTGCCTTGATTTCTTATCCCTTCTCTTTTTACTTGGGAAGAAGAATCTCCTTGATTATCGCTGCTACTCTCATCACAGTGGGATCTGCCATTATGTTAGCAGCATCGTCTAAAAACGGCTTGGGTCCTATTTATGCTGGTAGAGTGTTGGCCGGTCTTGCTGTTGGATTTTCAACAAACTTGACGCCTGTCTACTTGAGTGAGATCAGTCCGCCAGCCATTAGAGGACGAATTATTGCATTGTACGAAATTGGATGGAGAATCGGTGACTTGGTCGGTTTCTGGATCAACTACGGAATCGACTCACACATTGCAAAGTCAAAGACCCAGTGGTTTATTCCTTTCGCTATCCAGCTCATTCCAAGTGGAATGTTTTTGGCAGGCAGTGTGTTGATGAGAGAGAGCCCCAGATGGTTATTCTCGGTTAACAGAGATGATAAGGCTCTCGACAACTTAACTTGGTTTAGAAACTTGCCTCTTGACGATGAGTATGTGATCTTCGAGGTCAATCAGGTGAAGGAATCTATCGACTACCAGCGCAAAAAGGTTGGTTTGGGTCTTATGGACCCATTCAAGGAAGTTTTCGGTGGTAAAGACCACAGAGTCCTCTACAGAATGTGTCTTACATGTGGATTGTTCCTTTTCCAAAACTTCCTCGGAATCCAGTCCATTAACTACTATTCGCCAAAGATTTTTGCAAGTTTGGGAGTCAAAGGAACCAACGCAACTTTGTTCTCTACTGGTATGTTTGGTGTAGTGAAATTTGTCTGCACTTTCATTTATATCATGTTCATTGTGGACTCATTTGGAAGAAGAAAGGCATTCATGTGCTCTTCCAGTGTGTGTTCCCTCTGTTTCTGGTATATTGGCAGCTACCTCAAAGTGAACGACCCAACAAAACCAGGCGTTACAGCTGGCCCTGGAGGCACTGCAGCTATTGTAATGATGTATCTCTGGATTGCTTCATTTATTTTGGCTTGGTCTGGTGGTCCTTTCGTTGTTGGTAGTGAGGTGTTTGATCAGAACATCAGATCTTTTGTTCAGGCAATCAATGCTGCCGTCTCGTGGATTCCTATCTTTATCATGTCGAGATACACTAGTAACATGATTGAAAAGATGCACTACGGAATCTACTTTTTCTTCGCGTCATTGGCTGTTCTTTCTGTTCCTTTTGTATACTTCTGCATTCCTGAAACCAAGGGTATTGCTTTGGAAGATATGGACAAATTGTTTGATCTCCCGGCATGGAGAGCACATGATTCTGTTTTGCTGGGCGCTAGAAGAGAAGCCGAGCACGTAATGCATGACCATAAACATTTGTTCAAAATGGACACAAACAAGTCGAACCAGATAGAGCAGATAGAAGACCCACTTTTGGTTTCGAAGGTGTGATGATAATGAATGTGATGCTTTATACTGAACTTTTAATGAAAACATTAATCCAATGTGATGCGTATCAAGTAGATGTTGACAATTTCAATCAATTCGATTAGGTGTATTATACAAAGAACTAGTTGTGTCTAAATTAATCCGCTGAGGGTAAGCTTCTCCAAGAATGGGGAAAGGTCATCTTTCCGAATCTCGATAATCGATGAATCGAAACTATTAATTCTGACCTTGGCTCCTGATGTGGATGACACTTTCTGGAATGCGACACTGAACGTGTTAAGTCTCGTCATCAATGAAATGTCCTTCTTGTCTTGATTCTGTGTAATCTTGGCCAATGTGGAGTTATCTAGGCCACGAGGATATTTTGGGGCAAGCCCAATAACGAGATATGTGTCACTGGCGGCATCCAAACTTGCGACCACAAGCGGTTTGAGGGCGTTAAGTTTCGAGTCGCCTTTCTTAGTGGAAAAATTGAGAAACTCAAGTTCATTAATATTTTCAAGTAACCAATTTCCAAGTTTTGAAAGAATCAATGGATTATTGAAGAGATTTAGATCCGGGATCGATCCATCATTGAGCACACAAAGTCGATAGAGTCTCAAGTTCTTGATAAGCTTTCTTTCTAGCACAGACATTCCTGTCTTGAAAATGGTCTGCTGGATCTCTTTGGCATTCTCGAGTCCATGAATCATCAAATCAAATCCTTTGAGTTTTTTAATATCACCAATTGTTTTAGTTCTCGCTGAAACAATCCTCGAATTAGTTCCTTGTGTACTCATGTTAAGGGCATCCCAAGATGACCAAAAATTGTTCACCCATAGCTTCTCCTTATTCTGGATCCTAGCATTGATTTCATCTTGCTCTGACTCGCCATTCTCCTTGTTTTTGGTATCCTTTCCGAGAGAGCTGTCGTCAGTTTCGAGTAAAGCAGCTAATGATTCCACGCATTCCATCGCAGATAACTGGCCAGAATATCCAAACGTACGAACAAATCCTTCGCGTACAACACCTTCTAGACCGTAGAGGGGAAGGTACTTACTGAAGATAACCGGAAGGTTTTTCTTCACTGCGATGTCCATGTATAACCACTTCTGTTGAGCCACGGAAAGTGATATTCCCATTTTGGCAAACAATTTGTGAAGTTTTTTCTTTCCGTCCTCTGTCCACAAATTGAGCTTGGAGTTGACCAAAGACGAGTAGAAGAAAGAATCATATAGAGTCCAGTGTCGTAAGAGGAAGAGATGGTAGTCTTTTTCGATAGCCAACGTATTGGAATCTGCCGTTCTCTCAGACGAACTCCCTGAGCTGTTGGAAGGATTCAATCTGTGAACCTCTTCCTTGAATAGTGGTACAATTTTATCGTAAACATCCGAATGAAGGCGGTCCAAGGATGAAACACCAATGATGGAGAGCCACAAGTTATCTATGCTGGTTTCACCGATTGTGGCGAGTAATGCGTAAGTGATTGCTGTTGTGGCAGTAAAAATGGCAGTACCCTGGTTGTAGTACGTTTCTAATAGGCTTTCCGATGAGTGCAAAGCCTTACGGCGCTGTTTGCGGAGTCTTTTTGCATCATCTTCGTGTTTCCGTTTTCGGGAATCTTCATTTTCGTCTTTATCCAGCTCTTCTCCTGATCCAACTGCTATCTCCTCCACTTCATCTTCATTATCAGAATCAGAATCGGAGTCGTCCTCTTGATCCTCATCATCAGATTCATGGTCTGACGCGTCCACTAACATTTTGTATGACGCCCTCTCTTTTTGCAAGTTCTTGTCAATATAACCATCATCAAAGCACACAACCATTTCAGACCCAAATACGTTGTCCAAGTTCCAAGGCCTGTTACCATCAATAATGTAGATTTTTCGCCTCAAATGGAGACTTTTTTGAACTGCCTTATCTAAGTCTTCATACAATGACTGTGTCACATCTGGCGCTTGTTCGCTAACGTATTCGTTGACGTCAATCTCGAAGAATGCCTCAATATCGATCATTGCTCCACATCCTATCAAAATGATATTTGCAACATCTGCATCCAACCTCTGGTAATGCTCCTTCAAATCGGCGTACCCGACAACCGGTATCAATTGGTACTGGATCAAGCTCTTCTTAAGAACCAAGCTTAGAATTTTGGCTGTACAAATGGAGTCGATGCTCAAACATGAGACAAAAAGAATAAGTCTGCACGTGGAGTGAGATGATGAGCTCCGCTTAATCTCTTGGAACACCAGAGCATATTGGGCCGGATTTATGTACATGGCCACGATTGAGCCTCTAGATATGGTGATGATGGATCTTAGGTGTGTATGGCACGTGAGGGTTCAGACGCGTGCATCGTGCATTGTACAAAAGTGTTGTGATTAGCAGGTTGTTTTCTAGTTTCATGAAATTTATCCACATAAAAATTAATGATTGGAAAAATGACTAGATGCTATTGACCGATATTTTCACTTTTCAAATTCTTGGTATCATGTTCTTTGGCTTTCAGTTCAAGCCAATTTATATTCGTTTCTATAAGATTATTATTTTTTGTTTTATGTTTTCCTACTCAGCAACTCTAACTTCAATTATTCCACAAATAGAACCATCTACAGCTTTTCATTACTTGAACTCTTCTCCTCTTTTCATTCAACCTTTGACTTCTCTGATAAATTTGGTGATAGTTATGTGATAGGTCTGTTACAACCGTTATCAAATTAATTCAACCATTTGTTGAGAAATGTTCGAAAGCAAGTGATATAAACATCGTTTTACCTGCTCCATCTCACTATCATATTATCGGGTTTTATTTCTGAGCAGCTTGTAGCTGCTAAGTTTCAAAAGTGAGTTGTGCTAGTCTTAGGCAAAAAAATTTTCAATAAAATGGGGATAGTTAGGGAGTGAGGTTGCCCTTCGCAATTAGTCGATTAGCGAAATGGTCTCTAGTACTATTACTTCTGAAATAGTTCTAGAACATACCCCTTCTTTGAAAAATCTTGCGATTGAAGTGAGTTCAGAATTGAAGCGTTCTAAAATTGAAATTAAACAATGTCGAAATATAACCAAGTTATTCCTATGAGACGGAAGTTATTCTTGGACATCCATTGTCTACCTCATAGCAATAGAGGACTTTGCAATGAAATTGAATAGAGAGCCGAAACGTTTCTCAAATGAAAGAATTAACTTCCCAACAAGGAGAAATCATTTTGAGCCCGTAAAATCATGCCCAAAGAATTCTGTTACTTTATCTTACTTTCAGTTCTCCCTCTACCTCACCAAGTGACACAACTTCTATTGACCGCCAGATATATCCTATCCAAACAAAGCTTCTAGAAGTAACTAGCACCAAATAAGGATATTACGTTCGACTACGAAAGAAAGAAAAGAAAATGCACCTGGACTGCGTCAACGTCATGGAAGACATCCAATGATGCATGAGGAATGTAATAAGTTGAACATATTCTAAATTTTACACGTTCTCCATTATCCCGCCCCAAAGTGCAATTCTTTTTTAGTTGCCTCCTTCCTCTCTCAATGAAGTTGAATTTCTTGGAGGTAAAGTACTGTGTGTGACACTGTGATGTACAATGTATTATGCCCCAAATACTAGTACAAGTAGTCGGAGACTTTCCCAGCACCATCTTTTTCATACGTATATCAAAAGCGGGAAAACCTTTTGCTTTGAAAGCAAAAGACAATGAAAAATCCATAGAACCCTGAAACAACGGTTGATTGTGGAAGCAAAGAACCCATCGTAAATATTACCGAACACTATTCCACCAGACAGCACCAAGAATAAATTGAACAATAATTGTATACATTCCCGACATCAGAATTACATTCCGAGACGCCCGCCTTTCACAGAAATCTATCGTCTGGT
>Ga0160505_100222_pt1 | contig 39898 bp, 19 predicted proteins | sample DIDeMG_FD_108225 | JGI IMG/M metagenome (GOLD analysis project Ga0160505, IMG submission 108225) | Enriched chicken feces microbial communities from UW Madison campus, WI, USA - DID2874_E49_Stillage MG | ecosystem: Host-associated > Birds > Digestive system > Large intestine > Fecal ... | reverse complement strand
GTTATATCAAAAAAATGACGAAAAAAATCGATGGCCCCCAAAACACATTCTAATAGATATTTAAATGGAATTATTGCTTATGATCTCAACCCTGAGCCAAACAGTAATCTTTATATTCTTTCAGATGTGCCTGTAGTCATCTCTTCCCGAGAAAAGTTGACCAGAAGAGATGTTGAACATATTGAATCAGAAGAATAGATTCAAGATTAGCAAATGCAATGAAATTTTTATATCCACTCAAGCATTAATTTATTTATTTTCTCCTTGCTTTACCTATGATTACCTTCTTCTCCAACTCCATCATCTCCATCTACGATCTCTAATGTGCACACTGTTTACATCAACTACATGGATTATTCCACACTTACCAATGGAATATTGGCTACATTGAATGCCAGCCAGAAAGATGCGGTTACGTGTCCATCGTCTGGAGTACTCCAAATCGTGGCCGGTCCTGGAACCGGGAAGACCAAGGTTTTGGTCTCGAGAGTCGCATACCTACTACTTCACGAACAGATTCTGCCCCACAACATTATTGTCACGACATTCACCAAGAAAGCAGCCAACGAGATGATGGAGCGACTTCGAGAAATGCTCAAAGATACAGAAATTGTCGTTGGAAACCTCCTTATAGGCACCTTCCACAGTATATGCTACAAAATCATCCAGAAGTTTGGTAAACGCATAGGCATAGAGAATTACGCCATTGCTGATGATAGAGACGCGCTGCAAATTCTTATAGACGTGTTGTTGAAACGTGTCAGTGACCCCGAATGGGATTTTATTGATCTGCTTCCAGAGGAACAGACGGTGCCATTTAGAAGTAAAAACGAAAGTGAGAAGTATAGAGGTTACGACATGAAGAAATTAACAAAGAAGATCTCGCAGTTGAAAGCCACAGGTATCACCATTGAGGATGTGAGGAAGTCTTCCGAAAACCTTTTCGTTCAGATCGTCTATACCCATTACCAGCAGAATCTCCAGACCAACAAGCTTCTAGACTTTGACGACTGCTTACTTTACTGCTACAAGATTGTATCGAGATTCCCGGTGTTAAGCCACATTGAGCATACGCTAGTGGATGAGTTCCAGGACACGAACGAGATCCAGCTTCAGTTAATGTATGAATTTGCCAAGGGCCATTTAACCATTCCTTCCCTTCAGCATAATGTGACTATTGTTGGAGACCCAGACCAGAGCATTTATGCCTTCAGGCATGCTCAAAGTGGTAATTTCGACAAAATGAGACAGCATTACCTACAGAGCCACCAAATTCAAGCCAAAATCATCTCCTTGACGGAGAATTATAGATCAACCACCGATATTTTGCAGGTTTCAGAGAACATCATGCGACAGCAGACAGATAGAATGACAAAAAACCTCCGGTCTCAGTTGGAGACTTCATTCAAGCCAATGAGAGCCGACCTTGAATCTTCGGACCAGGAAGGTCGGTGGATAGCTTATCAGATCGACCATTTGAACAGGTTTCCGGATGGATTGTTTAACTACTCTGAAATGGCAATCTTGGTTAGATCAGCATATCAGACACGGGTCATTGAGACCGAGCTCACCAAAAAGAAAATTCCTTATTTCATGGTTAGAGGAAAGGCATTTTGGGAACGCAAGGAAGTGGCTGCTATGGTAGACTACTTGCGATGCGTGGCCAATGAGAACGACCGTATTGCGTTACTACGAAGCTCGAATTTCCCTAAACGTGGATTGGGCCCTAAGTCGGTGACCGAATTGGATAGTATCATCGAAAAACAGCAAGTTCAGAATGTTCAAAACGTGAGCCCAATCCTGGTATTCAAAACTCTCAGATTGGTTGCGGAATCGAAATTTACCTGCAATTTAGGACCTAAAGTGAAGCAAAGTCTTGAATCGTTTCTCGATATCATCGAGGAAGCTAGAAAAGAATTGAACGAGGTGTACCAGGGTGCTAATAATCAGGCAGCAATGGATCAATTTTTCCTGAATTTGTACGTAAAATCGGGAATTAAAAAAGAATTCAGCGAAGATGTCAACTGCGATCTCAACATAATGGAAGTGAAGTCGCAACTTATGGACTTTGAAATGCCCCCAGAAACAGAATTTGGAAACGTGACTGATACAATTGATATTGAAAATCTTCAAGACTCCGTCTCAGATGTCATCAAAGTGCCATCAGGGACGGAATTCCTCCAGACCTTCCTTTCTCTGGTGACTCTCTTTGATACGAACCCTGATGCAAAGGAAGGAGACGAGAATGAGCCAAAAGTGGCTATTTCCACAATCCATGGTGCCAAAGGTCTTGAGTGGCCGGTGGTGTTTGTTCCTGGAGTCAGTGAAGGACTACTCCCAGCAAGTTTTGCCTGTGCAGACGATAACATTGAATCGATCAACGAAGAACGGCGATGTTTCTACGTGGCTACAAGCAGGGCCAAAACGCTCTTATACCTCTCTTCGTATACCGATGGAGGAAATTGGGGACGTCGACCAATTGAGCGGCCATCCAGGTTTCTAGATAAACTTGGGCATATGTTCAGTAAGAATACGCCAATTGACAGTGAAGAGAAGCTCGATAGGCTTTACGACATGATGGAGAGAAATAAAACCGGCAAGTTCGACTTTGCAGCCAACCACAAAAGATATGAAATGTGTATGAATTCTTTTGTGAGTGGACAAATTGAAGAAACTCCCAGTGATATAGGATTCACCAAAGTGGGAAAAATGACCACGAGAGAGTGGAAGACGAATGAAATACTGAGCAAAGCGTCATGGAAAGCACCAGGGACAGCTTGGAAGCCCCCTGGAAAAGCAGCAGAAAGACCGGCTTCCAAGGCTCCTGCTTATATCCCAATGAGACCAATGTCAGGGTCAGGCAAATCTACTAATTCTGTTGGCAATTCAAATGGGATAATCAATTCTAAAATCCAGTCCATTGGCAATTCCACCAAGACGAGTAATACTACTAATTTTGGAACTTCTGTCAAGCAGACTACCAATACAAACATCAATTCTGCAGTCAAAAGAGCCCCAGCCTACATTCCGGTCAGATCAGGCACGAAAAGACGCTTGGGAACACGCTAATTTAATTCCTATATGATTACTTGGTAATCTGGAAAGCCCAAGGGAACGACAAGTGCTCTGTCTTGTCGTCATCAACAAACTTCGTCACAGCCGAATAAGAGCCTCTGGCCAACATTCCAGATGGGGCCTCCACTGCACCGAGAAACTTCTCATAGTATGGCTTCTCTTTGGTGTTGGGAGCATATGATCCCAAAGGCTCCTCCAACTTATCCACCCGGATTCCAGCCTTCTTCACCGAATGCAAGTACTTCAATCCGGTAATGATTTCGTGTTGCACTCTGAATTTGATCTGCAACTCGTACACAGACTTCTCCTTGATGGTGAACTTGATGTCCTTGGAGATGGTGTTTCCACTAGCATCCTCCAATGGGATGACGATGGGCTGCATGGACGCGTCTTCAGGGAACGTGAGGGCCATTTCCACAATGACCACCGTTCTCTTGTCGCCAGCCTTGACTGGATATGGGGATGAATCGGCACTTAAACCAAGGGAAGCCTTCCACTTGGCCAAACTCTCGTCTTCGGCATCGAGCTTGGTGTACTCGTCAATGGTTTTCTTTTCGCCGACGGTGTAACCTTCGACAGATTCCGGGACTAATTCGTCGTCGTGAGCCATGATGCAAGTTGAGGGTTGAAAATAAGGAAACGCTTGGAAACAACTTTACAAGAGGCTTGGTTTGGTGCACTTTTAGAGTGCACCCGTGCACCAAGTCGGATCGTTCACCCGAGCAATAGACGAACAATTGGGAAGGGGGACCGATGTGCTACGCGGCTGTGAGAGAAGGTTTTGCAGCCTGTGATTGGACGGGAGAATAAGAAGGAATGTTTAGAGAATTTTTCATTGTTCTTGAGAGAAGAATGTTTGGTGTATGCCCTTTTTAGGTGAGGCTGAAGTGGTGAACAAATGTGTCAAAAATGCGAAGTAGGAGAAATCACAATTGAGCAGTCAAAAGGAGGTCTAAAGAAATTGAGAATTAGTGACCACCTGATAAAAAATAGTGCTGGTGAGAATTTTTCAATTTCGACCTGATTTGGCCGGTTAATACTAATCAGCAGATATCTCTTGCTCCGCCAATTTGTTTGGGCTGCATGATACATTCGTGGCCAAAACAGAAGTGAAAACATAACTATGCACAGGCACACGAGGCAGGCAAAGGCGGACACAGGCAGACACAGGCAGACACAGGCAGACACAGGCAGACGGCGGAAGACCAGGCTCCTTAATTGGAAATCGGGTAGCAGTGGCTGCAAAATGTTTGCGAGAAATTTTCTTTGAATTAGCTAGAAGTTTTGGGATTGAAATAATCGTTTTGGCGTCAGTCCTGAGCCTTGGGTTTGGTCCTCATTGGGTTGAGAGATGTGGTTGATTAGAGTGGAATAGGTGGGGAGACCGCTGAAAAGTTAGGTGCGATAAGACGATTGTCAAAGAATATGGTTTTAATATTTAAATCCAATTTGATGGTTAAAGTGGATTTTCAGATCTGGCAATCTTAAAATCAACTTGAATTGCTGCTAATTTCTAGCTTAACTTGTCAATGTTGACTCGGACATGAATCTCTGTAATCCCACAATGTTCATTCTACTGAGCTCGTCCAGTTTTTTCTTTTTTCTTTCTTTAGATTGTGGATGCCTACTCAATCTATTTTTACCTTCCTTCGCTCCCTTTCTTATCTTCTCAATTTTCTCCCATTCCACCCACAGTACAAACGACCACGCTAACAAATATCAAACACATTCAAACACATTCAAACTACCAAAATCACCCAGAATCACCCAGAATTTTTCTATGATCATGTTTATTCATCCAGAATCAGCTACAGTACCTTCATCAATTAATTGCCTCTTTCCACCGTCTATTCACTACCTTCACTTCTTCCCCAGATATTAAACACCCGTACATCCGTTACCCTTACATTACCAACAGCTTCTGATTCTGATTTCCATCACCATGAGTGACGCTGACGATGTATGTACCTTAAAGAGTCGATTCCAATCAATTACTAACGTAACAGATTCGTGCTAAACGTTTGGCTCGTCTTGCAGCCTTGGGCCAGCCCTCTGCATCCTCCAACTCGAGAACCAGTTCTTTGTCACGTCGAGGTTCGCCTTCGCCCACCACTCAAACTCCCCAGCCACAAGCTAAGAAGAAAGCGGAGGTGCCAAAGGAGACTGGTAAAAGCTCTGAAAAGTCGGAACATCCTGGAAACTCAGAACACACCGAGAAGTCAAGAAAAGTCGATCTTTCTACACCTCCAGCTAACCCAGAAGCTAGTATGGACAAATGGCTTAGAAACCAGATTTCCGATCTATTTGATGTAGGTTTTGGTGCTAGAAAAACCAATTTCATCTCTTTCGGGTCATCTCCGCTCTCTGCGGACCTGTTGGAAGACGCCTTCGTAGAGATTTTGACCGATATCGGTGTTCCTGGCGAACAACTACCTATGGCATATCTACACCAGGTATACACGCGGGCATTTGCCCAGAAGAGAGTCTTGCTCAGAAAAGATGCACTTCACGACCAGAAATTGGCTTGCTTGAACAGCATTATCCGCTATGCCACCTCCTACGGACTCATCTGCTTCCAGATTCCCGAGATGGTGCTTGGTAACGATTTGCATAAGACAATCACCTTGTTTATCGACAAGCCAAACACTCATACGTTCTTGGTGGACATTGTAGCACGTGCTGTGGAGCTGGAGTTTCTTGTGGACTTTCTAGGAATGTTGTTTCCCGCCATTAGTGCTCGGCTTCATGCCTTCAACATCCACAATGCGCAATTTGCCAGCTACTTGACCATCTGGGAGACGTTGGTGTCTATTAAGGCTGTGGCTGCTGTTTTCTCGAAAATCCCGGGCTTTTTACCACCAGATGCCTCTAATGGCTTGGACTTCGAACGCAAGACTCTCTTGGGTCCGTTATTGAGATTATCTCCCCTTCACGAGAATGTGGCAGTTTCAACGTTTGCAGGAGGTCCGAAGACCGATGCCATTCTTGAACTTACCGACTCCGCATTGCTGTCTATTTACTCCACAGTTCAGACCGAGTTCAAGGCCATCTTTGAGAGAATCTGGTTCATTGTCGATAAGTTGGTAAGAGGTTCGCCACAGACCAGATCAGATTTGCTTAAGTGGTTTGCAGACTTGGTCAATGTTTCCCACTTAAGAACTGGTTCCCATTCAGACAGTTCCAAGTTGGCATCTGACGCTCTCATGTTCAACATTTCTTACCTCTTGATTCGGTTTAGCTTGCCGTTCTTGGACTTTCCTGTGTTCTCCAAACTTGACAAAATAGATCCTGATTATTTTGGGCCCAAATGCAAGTTAATTGATGTATCTGAAGAGTCAAGAGTTTATGCCTCTGCCAAGGAGGCTGGCCAATACTACGAGAGCGCTATGGATGAGGATGTGAACTTCATTTCCGATTGTTTTTACTTGACTTTGACCTACTTACAATACGGAATTGGAGGAGTTATCACTAACTTTGGTAAAATGAAAGACGAAATCAAGAACTTCGAGAGACAAAGAGAAAGATTCGAAGATAGACGTATGGCGCCCATGTTGGCTAGAATTTACGGAAGGATCAATGCTCTGAAGTGCAAAAAACACGCAATTGATGCCCTTGCTTTCTTCCGCCCGTTAAACTTGGAGATTTTCGATTTCATTGTTGGAGCGTGTCAATTCATGGTCCGTGTCATTGATCCAGAACACAAGCATCCAACACCGAAGGTGTCGATTCCTCTTTTACAGATCGAGAGAGTCAGTCAACTTGATGATTATGAGTTTCTTAAGTCTAAGACCCCGGAGCCATGGAAGTATTTCCCAGAGTTTGCAGTGGAAGGAATCATTAACTACTGCAAATTTGTGACTTCTTACAATTTCAACCCATTAATGGATAATCCAGACAAACTATCTGTCTTTGCGGAATATGCCACTATTTTGTTGCGTTGCCCTGAGCTTATCGGAAATCCCCATATGAAAGGAAACATTGTGGAGATTTTCTTCATGGGTACCCTTACTTCTCGTCTGGGTAAACCTGGGTACTTCGCTAACATCTTTGAAACCAACACCTTGGTCAAAGGCAATTTGTTGTATTCGCTCTTGGATATTTATGTGATGATAGAAAAGACTGGAGCATCTTCTCAGTTCTACGACAAGTTCAACACAAGATATTACATTTCGAAAATTGTTGAGGATTTGTGGAAAATCAATCACTATAAGCAGCAATTGAGTGGGTACTCTAAGAACAACGTGGACTTCTTTATTCGATTCATTGCTCGTATGTTGAATGACACTACTTTCTTGTTTGACGAATCATTCAACGAGTTGAATACCATTCACAAATTGCAAGAAGAACTTAAAGCCCGAGCTCGCGGTGAACCAGCAAACGAGGAGGAATATGGAACAACTCAGGAATTGGAAAAGAACTTGCTGTCGGCGGAGTCGAAAGCTCAATCATATATGGGATTGGCTAACGAGACCATGAAAATGTTCATTTTGTTCACAAAACAGGTACCCGAGGGATTTACAATTGATGAGCTTGTTGACAGATTGGCCGGTATGTTGGACTACAACTTGAGTCTAATGGTGGGACCCAAATGTTCGAACTTGAAGGTGAAAGAGCCTGAGAAGTACCAGTTCGAGCCTAAGAAGATCCTTTCTGATATTTGTACTGTCTACTGCAACTTGAGTAAGCAAGATAAGTTCATGCTTGCAGTGGCTCGTGATGGCCGTTCGTTCAATGTGCTGTATTTTGAGCGAGCCAGAGACATTTTGACCAAGAAAACGCAATTCAGTCAAGATGTGATTGATCAATTCTACCAATTCGGTATAAGGGCCGATGAAGAGCGACTTGCAATCGAGCAGCAAGAAATGGACTTGGGTGAGGTTCCAGACGAGTTGTTGGACCCATTAATGTTCACCCTCATGGAAGACCCAGTGATCTTGCCTGGCTCCAAGGTGACCATTGACAGGTCTACAATCAAAGCACACTTGCTCAGTGATTCAACTGATCCCTTCAATAGAATGCCATTGAAGATAGATGATGTCATTGACGACGTTGAAACTCGCGAGAAGATTGCCTTGTTCAAACAGGGTAAGTATCAAGTATAGATAAGAAAAAGAATAGTACTATTGTCGTCGGTGTAAACAGCGAAGATACTAATGAAGATACTAAATGTAAGCATCGAAGTGACTAATTAAGATACTGGACAAAGAACTACTAGCCTATTTCTCGATGCCAAATCGTACTATATTATTACTACCATTACAAACTTAAGCCTTGATAGCGTAGACTCTCTTTGGGAAAGCGAGCTTCTGCTTTCTGGCCTTGACGGTCAACTTAGCAGCATCCTCCTTGGACAAAGCTCTTCTCAAAGCTCTGGTCTTCTTGGCTCTCAAGTCCTTTGGAAGGAACTTCTTGCCGGCGTAGAAGGCTCTGACGTTCTCTCTCTGAGCAGCGTTGATGACAGTCAAAACTCTGGCAATGTCCTTTCTGACGGAACCGATCTGTGGGACAGCTGGTCTGGTCAACTTCTGGACCTTCAAGGAAGCAAGCTCCTGCTTCAACTCAGCCAACTGGGTCTCCAACTGTTCCTTGGACTTGGATCTCAATTCAGCAACCTTGATAGACTGTAATGTTAGTATAATGCGGTGGGAGATGCCAGAGATGGATGTGGGGATGTCGATGGATTGAAAATTGACGAGTGTTTAATATTTAAAAGGCAATATCAGATTCTTCGGACATGTTCAATATTCGATATGGGACCAAATAAAGTAAGATGTTGGATGAATGACAAACGATGATTGATGGAAAGCAATAATGGATGAAAATTGACGGGGGAAATTGGACAGTTGAAAGTTTAGGACGGTGGAATCACATCTCGGTTCATAGGCATAAATTCATGGGTCGGACATACCATTTTGTATGTGTGATGAAGAGAATTTTAGGTAAGAAAAACGAACAAAATTTTCAGCGAGGAGGATGTGGTGGGGACTGCACAGGGAAGGCAGATGAGAAGTGCGAGATGTATGGGTGTTGTGGGAGGGACTTAACAGTTATGTATGCTAATATAAGTCTCACGTGCTTTAGGGCGTAAGCCCTAGGTGATTTTTAGATTGCCAATCATGCAAACTTGGAAATAAGATGAGGAGGTACAGGTGTTGGGCTACAGAACAATATAGATGTTAATTGAAAGGGGACCTATATTCGATACTTCTCTTATTTGTTAATTTTGAATCAGAATATTTCTATCGGGTTGGTCAGTTTTTTTGACTTCGTTGGAGCGTTTAGAGGTTGAGTGCACTGCTGTAGAAGAACAAGTGAGTTCCTATATAGGATCTAAGCGAGAGAGTTATCATGATACATTAGCTGAGCCACCTGAGTGACAACTGTCGTGAAGAAAACTAAATTTGTTAGGTCGACCAATCCTATTTAACTCTCTGAATTGTCTATGAGAATCAATTCTAGTGAGATCCGTCCCGAGTTTTTGTATGTTGGACACCTAGACTTGTCCATTCAAGTCATTGTAGCCTCATCTCACTCACAATCTCATCAATTTAAATGACAAACCAATCAAATTAGAATATTGAGTGATAATTAAATCTGCGTAACTTTAATACGAAAAGGGCCAGTAGATAAACTTTGGACTAGTTAGTTGTACAAAAGGGTCTCGTACTTTTGAATAATAAGTTGGAATTCGGACCATATAAACGGAATACATTTCAATGAACGTACTCCTTAGGGGACAATCTAACTCCAGATATCTTACATAGATTATTACATGAACATACTATTGTGTAGACCACATTCTTAATGTACACCAAACTTGACCAGTAGAATATGTCATGCATTCTATACCCAACGGCTACAAAACAATAAAACTAAGAGGAGTTCTTCAAGTTGGTCGACAACCACTCCAAACCCTCGTACAAACCGTCTCCGGTGGTGGCACAAGTGGACTGGATGTACCATGGTCTCTGTCTGATGGAATGCAAGCCCAACTTCTCGGTGATCTCTGCAGCGTTCATGGCATTAGGCAAGTCCTGCTTGTTGGCAAACACAAGCAACAACGCGTCTCTCAACTCGTCCTCGTTAAGCATCTGCTGCAATTCCTCACGGGCCTCGGCGATACGGTCTCTGTCGTTGGAGTCAACCACGAAAATAATACCCTGGGTGTTCTGGAAGTAGTATCTCCACAAAGGTCTGATCTTATCCTGTCCACCGACATCCCAGACGGTGAAAGAGATGTTCTTGTACTCGACAGTCTCGACGTTGAAACCGATGGTTGGAATGGTGGTGACGATCTCACCCAACTTCAACTTGTACAAGATGGTGGTTTTACCGGCGGCATCCAAGCCGACCATCAAGATTCTCATTTCCTTGTTGCCAAAGAGGTTGGCGAACAACTTGGAGAAAGACAAACCCATGATTATGTAGTGTAGTAGGCGATATTAAACGATCAGCGGAGGTTAAGGCTGATTGATAGGAGGCGAGTCAGTTGTTTAGGATGTCGAGGTAAAAGAACAGCAAATCGCGGGTGTGCAGGGTTGGTCGTGTGCGGACCGGGGCTTTCCGCGACTCTCCTAGGTTAGGAAGGCGTATTAAATTGCGTGTGACGAGAGTCGGAAGAACAAATGTATTGGAATATTTTTTTGAATTTTAACTGATTTTATTGTTTTAGATGGAGTCTTCATATTTCGATGATTTTCTCGTGTCTTTTTTGTTTCTTTTTTTTTGTAGGTTACATATTTTTGACGTGGTGTTGCACGGTTTTTCAGGGTCATGATTTTGTCTATTTTTATCGTGACTGTATAGGATGATAGGCGAACAGACGTGGTATTTTTCATGATTTAGTATGGAAACTTTCCATGGTGATTTTCCGTGGAGGTTTTGAGTAATTTTTGAATTTTTTGGTGAAAGAAGTTAGATTCTGGAGTTTTCCATCACTCTATGGTGTTTGAGTTACAGAATAATGTGCAAAAGTAGGAGACAGATTGATATAGAGTAGCTCATAATTGAAATCTGAGTTTTTCTAAATAACTGGTGTTGTTATTTCTGTTAACTGTTAGGAAACTTGCCTATTATACTGAACTCATCTATTTAGAGGTGTTGGCAATGACAATTCAATTCTATGTGCCATGAGGAGAATGTAATAGCAGCTCCATATACGATTGTATTAGCTCTTGATTGGTATTTAGAGGCAGTAGCATTTATGGTCCACTTTTGTCGGTCTACCAATGATTCTAGTTGTAATTACTTTGACTACACTGGCAATCGTGCTTTTATTGGTGACTTTAAACAATTTTCCTTACTAATTCCACTTCTTTAGGTAATTGTACTTGTAATCTGATTAACCTATCCTCTTTTCTGATGAATCCACACACAGTTAATTTGACTTAAAGTAGTGTTCACTTTCATTTACCGTTGTCTCCCTTGGACGCACTTCTGGAAATTCCACTGGCCGTTTCGTAGCAACTAAACCTCCTTATGGTCTGGTCTACTAGGGATCTTGTTCTGTTTCTAGTCTTGCTGTCCTCTTAATTCATAATTTCTGCTCCCAGTGTCCCATTTATCTTATTGGTAGAATACTTTAGTTGAGCAAATTATTTTCGATCCATAAATATATCTGGCATGACGGATACATCGTTGGCGGTAAGATCTACAATATTGAGTCATACTTTTGTGCCCATTTTCTGCCATACTTCTTCCTTAGAACTCCTTCTACTCCAAGATGATACGAACTTTAAATCCTTTCACATTTCGCCGCATTGCAGGACCATCTGGCACTACGGCGAACTGCACTTTATACTATCTAAGATACACATTAATTTCTCATTCTCCGCTCAAACTCAGCTCCAATTCCATAATTGCTTATACTCATTCTCTATTTCTACTCATTCTTCTATAGCTACTTTTCTGCTATTTCCGCCGCTCCACTATTTCATTTCTACTTTTCTTTCATCTATCTCTAAATATTCCAACCTTTTTTCCCCTTTATTTATTTAGCACACCCTACGTAATCGGTTCTGAGCCCTGAAGGCTCAAATATCCACTTCCTCTTTGACAAACAAGACTCTTTTCATCCAACCATTCTCTCAAAATCACAAAATGGATAAGATGCCCATAGAAACTGTTTCCGAAATCATTCTGCATGTTCCCGAAGCAGATTTGAAAAACATTTCTAAGCAATTGCCCAAAAATGACCCATTACGTCACCTCATAGACTCAGATATCTATGCAAAAGTGTATGTTGGACCTTATGATTATTCTATTCTTGGATTCCATAAACTTTCTATTGAGGAATTTCAGGAACTCTCACTATCAGGCAACACAGATGTGATTCGTTCGTTAAAATATGATGCTGTTTTTTCAGAAGTTGACGACGATCCGTTTCTCTTTTACTGTAAACAGAATCCGAGATCTCTCAAAGATGTGAAAGAGATCGAATTCAATGGCTCCGTAGAGCAATTCCGGAAGTTTGCTGCCAACTTCTCAACGGATAATGTCAAGGTTTTGATCTTGAGTGAGGGCCAGCAGTTCGTCATGGACCTTGCACCTCCATACTTGAGGAAGATTCATCTCTACTTCTATGAGTCTCAGGTTGCGCCCCTTCGTGGCTGGCCACAATCTTTAAAGACATTAATTATAGAGAGATGTAACAGTCCGCTGCTTGTAGAGCTCCCTGCTGGTCTCGAAGAGCTTCTTGTCTGGGCATGTGGTTCTGAAGAGCCTTGGAACCAATATCCACCCAACCTTCGCATATTGGAATACCAAGGTGAAGCAATAACATTTAATTCTAGTCCTTTCCCTGATCTGTTGTGTGAATTGGCTCTATTTGACTGCAGTATTGAGAACCTTGATGTTCTACAAGCAAAATGGCCCATGGGTTTGAAAAAATTGGATTTGGCAAGAAATCCAATCAAGTCTATAGCAGGTGTTAAATTCCCTGACTCTCTTGACTTTCTCAATCTCAGGTCGTGTTCAATCACGTCTCTTGATGGTGTGACTTTCCCTCGTATGCTTACAGAGCTCCATTTGACATACAATGAAATTGCGTCATTGGACCATGTCAAGTTTCCAGCTTTAAAAATTCTCGACATCACGGGAGATTCGGGCAAAAAGACAATTAATTCATTGGCAAGTGTCCAATTTCCATCCACACTCGAGACCTTGCAAGCCAAGGGACATCCTATTACGGACTGGGCGGAAACTTCTGTTCCTGAAAACTTGAGAACTTGGGAGTTGGACACCTCTGAGGACGCTAAGGCGTTGAAATTCCCTCCCGGGTTGGAAGTCCTCACCTTGAAATTTAAGAATGCTGGCAATGGAAACTTCTGTGATCTTAAACTCCCACCTAGTTTGGTTGATCTTCATTTGGAGAACGGTATTTCGACAGAATTTGAATGGAATCTTCCTGTTCTTCGTAATATGTTTGTTGATAACTTTACTGGGCCCATTGTTGTTCCCAGTTGTGTTCAAAAGCTCACTCTCAGGTCGCAAGATCGAAAATCCTTTGAAAGTTTGAAGATTCCTCCAATGGTCGATGTTTTACAGGTGACTTATCCACCAAAAGTGTATCCAGACAGCGTTACAGAATTGCTTATTTGGAGGTTTGAACCTACCGGTGATTTGATACTCCCAAAGTTTTTGAAGAAACTCCGTATCGCGAGCAGAGGGAGCATCCCTTCTGATGTTATCCTTCCGTCCACTCTTCGATATATTTCGGGACCATTTGACCAGGAAATTATGGAAGAAATCAACTCCAGAAAAGAGTAAATTCTTTCGCTGAGTCAAAGTGCTCTGGTTCCGTAATGTATTAGTGTGATGGAGGTGGAATGCTTCAAAAGAGGTGTGATGTTTGAGATTTCTTTTTTCTCCACCTTTTCTTTTATTATAACTTTACTTTATCTTTACTAAAACCTTATCAAAATCATTCTTAAGACAGTTGATAACGAATGAGTCATGAACTTATCTTCCCATAACCAGTGTCATCACTAGTTTTCCAATATTACTTTTCGCACCCAAACTTTCCCCACTCTGACTCATTACAACCAGTATAAAAATAACCTTCAATTCACCAGAGAACCTCTTTAATAAATATGAACTTAACAGATTCTAGACGTTCAGGCACTCAGATTTTGTCGGTGGTCCCAAGTGGACTGGTTTCTATGAACACGGTACCTCTTACAAGTGACCAGCTTGCATTAGGCAGAAGCATAGACAAGTATGAAAGATTATATTTTGGAACTTTTCCTTTCAGCATACAAGGATTATATTGCTCTACTATTGAGGAGCTCTACGGGATCGCTGGAGGTGCAGTGAGGGCTAACATAACTTATTTCATGTATGAGGATTGCTTTGGGCAATTAGATTTTGATGTTTTTCTCTCATTTTGCAAGGAGTTTCCAACATTCATGTCCTCTATTAGTGAAGTATCTTTCCACGGCCGTGCTTCACAATTTTATGAGTTGGCAGCAGTTGCTGATATTCACAACATTGTCGATTTAGAGTTGTATGGTGCTTCAACTTTCACCATGGCGCAAGCAATGCCAAATCTTGAGCATTTGTATCTTAACTTTCAAGGAAGGCACCCCGCAGGTATCGAATGTCTTCCAAAGTCTTTGAAATCGTTGGTAATTGACGAATGTGGAGATCCAATTGGAATTGAGCTTCCTCCATTACTTGAGAGACTTGTGTGCCTTGAGTCATACGGTGATATCTGGCAAACATATCCTGAAAGTCTTCAATACTTAAAGTTCCAGGAGACTTACTTCACATTTGGAATGTGTGTGTTCCCTGATCAGCTTTATGAGTTGTCGTTTTGGGATTGTGGAATTCAGTCACTTAGCACTATTAGATGGCCACAGCATTTGAAGATATTAGATTTCAGGGAAAATCCTCTTTATACGTTAATTGGTGCAGCATTGCCAGATTCTATTGAAGTCTTGAAAATTCTCTCCTGTTCCATCTCGTCACTCGACGGTGTCGTGTTCCCTCGTATGCTTAGAACACTTGATTTGTATGATAATGAGATATCATCTTTTGATGGAGCATCGTTTCCTCCACATCTTGAGGTAATCAAGGTCTTGGAGCAGCAGGTTCAGACCTGGTCCAAGGGACCATTCCCTGACACATTAAGGGTGCTTGAACTTCAGACACTGGAAGATCCAAAGAGCTTAATAATTCCATTTGGGTTGGAGACACTCATTCTCGTATTACCAGAATCATTTAACGGGTCCTATTGTGATTTTATGTTACCTTCTTCATTGCAGGGGCTTTCAATATACGGAGGGTGCTCGACAGAATTCGAGTGGAACCTTCCAAACCTACAAATATTCCATATTGAGCCGTTTAGAGGATTTGTTCTGATTCCTAACTCAGTCACTAACGTTGCAATCTCTTCGCAAGATGCTAGTTTATTCCAGGATTTAGTCATTCCTGCTAATGTGGAGAATTTGGAATTGACATATCCAGTAAACACATATCCTAGGCTAAAAAGTGTTCAGAACTATAAGTATGGTTAGACATTTGACGATATGGAACTTCGGTTCTCTGTTTGCTTGGGTATTACCGCTGCAATTGGAAAGACTCAGATTGCTGAGTGGCTATTATGGTGAGATCATCAATGAGGAAATGCATGACGTTCCAGATACTCTTGAGCATATTAGTGAACATATTGACAAGAGGTTGATGGATGATATAAATTCACCAGTGGGAAAATGAAAATAGGGTGTGAGGTTAAAGGGAAATAATGAATATACACGAATTTGTCAAATAACTAGAATGATCTTAGAACAAAAAGCACGATGCTTGCATGACTGGCTACCGCCAGGTTCCGATGGAAGGTTATCAGCCCGTATTAACTATTTGATATATGAGATTTTATTGAGAATGCTGTTTATTTTGTATCAAAGTATAATCATTGCTCTTGGACCAAATCGCATTCGCCTATTTCGCAGCTTCTGTTATCTCCTCTACATTAATTTTCTCCAGAGGATAAGGATACAGTCACTTGAGATTTACCTTGCTTACTAGCTATTAGTGTCAATTGACTCATTCTTATTAAGTTGATCGCTAAATCTCCCGATTCAAGTCATATCCTACAGCCTTGGACCACCATGGACGATTCACAGAATGAGACACATACATTCAATGTCTCTGCACAAGTAACTTCATTTCAAGAGCATGTTTTGTTACAACCTGATTCAACTGCTGAGCTGTACCAAAGAGTGAGCTTTGGAAGAAAAACCTCACATCTTGATAATGTTCGCTTCGTGATATTGAAGGAACTTGAGGAATTGGCTGGAGCATCTATCACAGCCTCTGTTGACTATCTACTATATTCCCCTTATGAAAACAAGGAAAATTTCAAGATGTTTTTAGAATTTTGCAAGCAGAACCATGCTTTCGTCTCATCGATAAAAGAAATTGAATTGCAGACATCAGTTGTGAACATTTCCGTATACTTGAGTGCTGTGTCAGTGGACAACTTGATGAGTGTAAAAGTTGTGATCGACGAAGACGTGGAACAGCCAAAACATTCTAAATCTGGAGTACTGCTTTATTCGGTTATTTCTTCCTTACCCAGCACGTTAAAATCATTAGATGTGAGCGAACTTCTGGATTCATTGTACAATGTGAGGTTTCCATTGGAACTCGAGGAGCTCCACTTTGGGGCATGTTACATGGAAACTTGGCCCAGATTTCCCCCGAAACTCAAGATCCTAACATTTAAAGATACATTCTTCGAGTCGTACGGCGCATTTCCCGACCTACTTCGAAAAATTCATTTTTACCTGTGCACTGTTGAGGATTATCCTTTACTTCTATCAAGTTTACCTTTGGAAGTTAAGGAATTGTCTCTCACCCATTGCAAGCTACCAAGTCTTGCTGGAATCATACTACCTGACTCTATTGAGGTATTGGACCTCCTGAACTGTTCTCTTAACTCAATTGCTGACTTCAAATTTCCCACATCTCTTAAGGATATTAACTTGAAAGGTAATAACCTTAGTAAAATTGGCGATGCTAAGTTCCCGGCTCTTCGTCGACTCTAATTGAGTGATAATAGAACTTTAAATTTGGGTGTGGATCTTCCAGTCTGCTGGAAGAGTTTATCCATTGAATCTGGAATTCCATACGGTTCAGGACAGGGTTAGGACTAAAGGGAAACTTGAAAATGCAAGTAGTCGGGCATCAACCAGAAAGTTTGTGAACGAAATAATAAATTGTAAATCAACAATGCTTTGGAATTCTTCGAAATTGGGATGTTCAAGTGTATCAGAGTATCATTGCCTTTTCAACCTTCATAAATGGGTGCCATAACTTGCAATCATAAATTGACTTCTTTCTTCGCAGGAATAGTTGAAGTGAAGATATATCTGATTTGTCGCCTTTTCTCTGTATTTGGACGAGAAATTTCGTGGATTTTTAGAACTTCATTCTTCTCTGTATTGATGTCTTAATAGCTCGATGGATTACCCTTTTTCATCCCATTGGGCGGTCCGGTGATATTGAACTCCTCTCCTCACTACCTTCCTATACATCCAACTAAGCTCTTGAAAATCATCTTAAGTTCCATCTGAAGACAAAATTATATCTCATATCCTAGTTCGTCCGGTCAGCGCCTGTTCTTCTTCCTGGAAACCTGCCTACCATTTCGCAGTCCACCGGACATATTTTCGCACACTGCTAGTCAAACTTATATACTCATCACTCTCAAGTAAGACCCCTGATTTTTCTTTAATTACCAACCTTGGCATACATTATGCTTACATGCGAATATATAAATAGGGTCAACTCTCCCACTTCAAAGCCTCACTCAAATTTTCTCTTAACTACGTTTAAATACTATCCTCATATACCGGCGGTGGCCCCAAATGCTGGCCTGCCCTAGGCCCTAGACTAAGCACTACAGGAATAAAAAAAATCACTGCGTGCGCGCTCTGGCGCCAATCTTCAGGGCCGCGTAACAAAATTCGCGCCCCGCGTAACAAAAGTTTACTGGAGGTTGGGCCAACCTACACAGACCTTTATAACAATAACATTCACCACTGGATTCATAAACTTGTGGCTTCCAGTTCGTTGACGTATTTACTCACCACATATTTTGCACACATTTATAGTCTACCATGCGAGCCAAGTCCAGGAAGCCAGAACGCAACCAACGTCTGATTGCTAGCTTCTTTGGTGGAGGATCAACATCAAATACCAAAACACCAGAGAAGGTTGTGATTTCCCACAAAGAAAGTAAACTTGCTCGGATCTCGCAATCTCGTTCGGCTTTCGACGAACGTGGAAGCTCCGACACGTCGTTCGGATCTCCAGAAGTCAACAATTTCCACAATCCAACTCTCTCTCGCTTCTCAAGCAACCTCATGGGTCTGCCTGAGGAGAGGCGCAAGCAACAGGCGGCGTTGTTTGTGGATCTCGATTCAGAGGAAGAGAAGGAAAACACTGAGCCTAGTCTGGGTCTTCTCAGAACTCAGCAGAATTCTAGTCCGGTCAAGAAAGTGCCATTGAAACGTTCGGGTTCGTCTAATCTTTTAGACTTCTTGAATGGGCAGCTTAAGCGAAACCCGAAGAAAGTAGCCAGTCGCACACCTCCTCCAACAGTACAATTGGCTCAGACATCGTCTTCGATTGCTCTCAGTCATGAACAGAGGGCCATTATTGACTATGTGGTCACCAGAGGAGAGAATGTGTTCTTCACTGGTTCTGCCGGTACAGGTAAGTCCGTTGTGTTGCGATACTTAGTGACGGAGTTAAGGAGAAAACATGGTCAATTCAATGTGGGTGTCACGGCTTCCACAGGTTTGGCGGCATGTAACATCAACGGTCAGACCGTGCACAAGTTTCTCAGCATTGGTCTAGGCTTGGGGTCTCCCCAGGATTTGGCCACCAAGATTAAGCGAAATGGGCCTGCCAAAAAGCGCTGGATGTCGTTGAGGGTGCTCATTATTGATGAAATCCTGATGATCGACGGAAAGTTGTTTACCAAGATCGATGAGGCAGCCAAGATAATCAGAAACAACCAGCAACCATTTGGAGGAATCCAAATCGTGTGCACAGGAGACTTCTTCCAGCTACCTCCCGTTTCTAAGACTAATGAGAGCGAGTATTGCTTTAAGAGTCCCTCGTGGAGTAGAGCCATTACTCGCACAATTACGTTGAAGCAGGTTTTCCGTCAGAAAGGCGACTCAGAGTTGATTGACATGTTAAATTCGTTAAGAAGCGGTAATCTCGACCCCGCCATGATAGCTAAGTTCCACCTGTTGAGTCGAAAAGTCACATATAGCGATGGAATCGAACCTACAGAGTTGTTTCCTACAAGACAGGAGGTCAAGCGGGCTAATGAGATGAGATTACGATCATTGAGGGGTGCTAATTACGTTTATAGAGCGCAGGACAATGTCATGGATCCTTACCAAAAGAAGATTTACGACAATTTGATGTGTGAGGAACTTTTGGAGTTGAAGGAAGGCTCTCAAGTCATGTATCTTAAAAACCATCCAGATAACATTGTTGTCAACGGATCGATTGGCACGGTGATTGGTTTTGTCACAGAGAATATATGGGGAACCATTTGCTCTCAGTTTGGAGTTCGTGAACTCGTCAACCCATCTCGGGAGTTTATTCTCTTGCTACAGTTAATTTCAGGACTAGCAGGGTCGGGAACATTCACTGACGAACAGAGAGACATCTTTAACAATTTACCTGCTGAGTGGCAATCCAAGGCTACTAAGCTCACCATGGATGCACGCCAAATGAATAAAGCGGACATGTTGCCGGTGGTGAATTTCAAAGCTGCGGATGGAGAGTTCACAGTTATCTTAGTGCGCAGAGAGGAGTTCAGTGTAGACCAATTGAAAGCTAAGGCAATCCCAGGCAGCGCACCCGAGCAGATCACACGAGTTCAACTTCCCCTTTTACTAGCATGGGCTATGTCTATTCATAAGGCACAGGGCCAATCCATTGACCGCCTTCGTGTTGATCTACGCAAGATTTTCGAGAAAGGTCAAGTTTATGTTGCACTTTCGCGTGCAACCTCCAAGGACCATTTAGAAGTTCTTAATTTCGACCATCGGCGAATTCATGTTGCTCAGGAGGTCCGGGACTTTTACAAATCTCTCTAAATGACAAAATGGCCGAATTACTGATATATATAATATCCATCAGGTCCTTATCACCTACACATTGTGTGGTTAATATGTCGGACCTTAGAATCACTCTAGGACATCCATAGTGAGATAATAACTTCAATACACGGATGATAGGCAAGAAATACTGCTCTCAATCGTATGTGGATCCATTCGAATTCTCATTCTGTTCAAACTAACATCTAGATGTATCCACTGTCGAGTTAAGAAGGTAAGCGCACTCATCACAAACAACTTGATAACATGACTAACAGCTATAGAAAAAATGTGACGGAAATGAGGTATGTGGCAATTGTCAGAAAGCGGGAATCAAGTGTGAACGGTCTGTCAGGGATAGGAGAAGTATTAGGCCCACTACTGTGGAGATCGAACGACTACAGAATCTCGTTTCCACTCTACTGGCTACACTTGACAAGATTAACGATATAGTCTACAATGAACCTTTCGAGAAGAGTCTAATGAAGATCAAAGAAGTCCTCCATGCTAGCCAGAAGCTGAAAGATCAAGAAAAGGGCGCTCGGAAGTTGCCAGTATCCATCGGAGCATCGAGTGGAGGCAGTTTCTCCATTTTTGGCCCTACATCTGCCTTTTATAACGTGGTGGATATGTCCTCGAGCACGATGACTGCTGAGCTCTTTGACAATGCCTTGATGAACCTGTCGTCTTTGATGTTGTGTCTCTGCAATTTCTTCAAGTGGCAGTACCCAGACATTGCGATGTTCATCCATCGTGAGAGTTTCCTCAATGATTTCTTGAATCCTCTGAGTACGCTGAGTTATTGTTCCGAAGAACTTGTTTACTCGATTGCTGCATTAGGTGCCAAATGTTCTGAGGATAACAATCTACGGCTGCTCTCGCAATCCTTTTTCGAGACAGCTAAGACCAAGATCTTCTCAAAAAAGATATGTCAACCGCATGTAAACACACTCCAAGCACTCCTTTGTCTCTCTCTCTATGAGCTCGGCGATGGTAATGCTTCTGCCAGTTGGATGTTATCGGGAATGGCCATTCGTATGGGATATGACTTGGGATTCCAATTGAATCCAAGCGATTGGACAATTGCTTCCACAGATTCCACTATCTCGCAACATGCCATAATTGCTAACATGGACGTCATGGTGAGGTCAAGGATCTATTGGGGCTGCTACATTTTTGATCATTTTGTGTCCTTGGTTATGGGTCGACCGGTGACTATTCGAAAGTCGGAGGCATCAATTCCATCCAGTGAACATCTCCCCAACTCTAATAAGATTGAAGATTATATATTCCGACCAAGCAAAGATGAGGGAAGTGTGGAGAATCTCGATGCTTCAGCGACGTTGCGCCAACTCTGTTTACTTTGTGACTGCGTGGGTTCGTTGCTTTCTGATATTTTCTCCAGTGATGCTGGGGAAGACGGTTTCGCTTACTTAACTGGAGGCAGACTTGATCGCTACAACAAACTACTAGTGGATTGGCGTGCGCATATCCCGTCCTCGATGAGGTGGAACAAGAAGACTTTGGCAAAACAATTGTACAACCCAACCGTAATGGCCAACCGTCTATTCTACTATGTGATATTATTATGCTTGAACAAGCCCTTTCTCACCATCAAGGTTGAAGTACAAGGACCAACCCCTCTTGAAATATGCAATAGCGCTATCTCCGAATTGCTGATCATTCTTTCCAAATTCAACGACTCTGGCTTCCCACCATCTTGTCTAGTTGTCTACTCGTCCATTCTAGGCATTAGTGTAATACTTGCAAAGGTGTATTCGGCAGAGGGGACGCACGAAATACCAGAGGAGGATTTGAGAGGCTTGATGGTGTTCTATGCGACGCTTTCACGTGCTTGTTCGAGCTGGAAGTTGGCATCCAAGGCGTTGATGTTCCTTACCAAGCGTATCTCAGAGCTCAACGTGCCTTCCATTTCTCATGTGTTTGATACTGCTGAAGATGCCTACCAGAACAAATTATCACAGCGAGAGCTTGACGAGATCATGGAGCTCGGGGGAGACTTGACTGCTCAGGATAATCTTTTTTCGAACTTTTTTGAGTTTCTTAACGATGAAGATTTAAGTCGAGTATCATGATAGTTGCAAGTAGTAAAATTTATGATTGGCATAGAGAAAAATAATGTCAGAGATGAAATAGTTATTCACTTGCAGATTATCAAGAAGTTAAAAAAAATACTCCTTATCTGTAGAAAAGAACCTTCCTTAAGGAGTTTACATTACATTTAATCCTTTCAAGCGTTCATATCTATCGTTTTAGTACTACCCATGTTTGCTCAATCTACTACTACTATACTGCGTAGAAGTCGGAAATCAAGATCCACATTTTCACCTGTTTACTACACCATGAACAGAACCTCGGGACATTCAGGTGAACCAGGAGATATTGGGTATAATGGGTTTCTCGTCTCCTTGTTCTATCTAGCCCGCATAGACATCGAGTGCATCACCGATGCCAACCTCACTGTCATCTTCAAAAACTTGGTGAAGAAAAATGCTGTCACACGAGAGAAAAGGCTAGCAGACTTGTTGAATTTGGTACAGAACGACAAAATCGATTTCAGAGATGACACTTTCATCATGGTGTGGCTCCAGTTGTACCCTCGAGTTGCATTGGATAGCTCCAAAACTGTAAGACAAACTGCCCACCAGATCCAGGCGACATTATTGGAGAAAGTGGGTGGCAGAGAGTTTAGCAAGTACTTAAAGTCGTCTATTCCAGTGATGCTCCAGTCCTTGTATGACGACAAGTCCATAGCGAATGGCACACATGCGACGTTGATGCAGAGTTTCAACAACGACTCAGACAGAGTGAATGTCAAGTTGTGGGAAGTCTTCCACGAGCAAATCACAAACTACTGCCGTGCAGTGATAGTCAACGAAACTGCTTCGTCCATTACTGACGAGAGGTACGAAACTCAAGACGATGTTTTGCTTAAGTACGATCGAGCAGTCAATGGAGCCATTCAGATGCTTGTGAAACTCATTAACATGGCCAACAAGGGCCAATTTTTCCTTTCTGAAAGAGCCATGAGTGATTTCGATGAGATTTTAGCCCATGAGGCTTTCTGGGATGCGTTGCTGTCATGCACAAGTGGCTCTTCAATCAATGTGCAATTGACAAAGTCTTACATGCAATTACTCAAGGCTGTATTTGCACTTGATGATTCCAACAACCTTTTACCATTTACGGAACATTTAAGTGATATTAGAAGCTTGTATAAAGCTGTGTCTAAGAAGTTCATTAAGTGTGTCAAGTTTCTGGTCCCCCATCCTGAATCTCCAAACTCCACCATAATATACCTGAGCACTATTCTACAATTTTGGGATACCCTCAGTGTACTCACGCTGTTCACTAACTTAGATGCAGCAACCCAGAAAGCTTTGAAGATCAAGAAAAATTTTTGGCAAATTGGAGGTTCCAAAAGTTACTCTCGTCTTCGTGATTATTTGAAGCTTGGATCCTGTCTGTCAGATCCAGTTTACTATCTTATAGTGAAGTCATTTTTCATTGGGTTGAAGGCACAAAGAATAGCTAGCGATGATGATTTCTCCTTTTTGAGCTTTTCAAGCTCTAAGGACGCCAAATCAATTATTGAGAAGATCTTTCTCCCCAAGTTTACTCAGATTCGTGGATTGAACTCAGCTTTGTACAAAAAGAATGCCGCTGATTGCATCTGTTCAGTTCTAGAACTCTTTGACATCAAACAGTCTTCCTACGAGCCACTACTCAAGCAGATCTTGGTAGTTCTACTTGATGGATTTGCTGTTACTGTTCGTGCAAATGAGCAGAGAGTTCAAGATGAGTCCATTAATCAACTTGCAAAATTTGCTTCAACTCAAGAGCTAGGTCAGGAGGTTTATGTGACTAATTTTGTTGAACTGGTTGGAATCAGACCATTCACTGTTGATTCGTATGTTTTTAATTGCTCAATAGGCAATATCTTCTCTACATTTGCAAAGTTTGTCTCTCTGCTTCCTGAGAATCTCTCAGATACTTTGTTGAGTGAGCTCTTGGATCGCCTACAAGAATTGTACGAGCCGGACGAAGTTACTGATGCCTTTACCGCTTTGGTCGCTGCACTTAAGATTGTACCAGCATCCTGTGCCTTGTTGGATTTTGCTCCTACGTTACCGGGCTTCGTTTCACCCGATTTTACTGATTTGCCTCTTCAGGTGCTTGAGTTGTTGGTCAGTAAGAAGACCGAACTCAGTCTTTCGGAATTGGTTGAGGATTTCTTCACGAAATTGTCTACAGATGCTCCTTCTCGCTTGAAAGATCTCTTTGTCATTCTCAACCGTCATAATGCCCTTGATGTTAAGAGTCTCGAAACTTCCAACCCTGGAATTCACCAGTATCTCGTTTCTCTTTCTAAGAAGAACGACCGCTCGAAAGAAGAGGATGAGATTGTTTTTGTTTACTTAAACAGTTCGGAAATGGTATCCAATGTTCTTAGTTCATCACTCACTGACGAAACGTCTCAAAAGAGGTTGATCGAGAAACTTGCTGACAGCCAGCTACCAGTGGAACCCTCTTCCGAGTTGGAGACACTCATTTCAACATCCCTCAAGAACATCAGCGCCAAACTGAGCCAGCAGTTTTTATCTTTAATTAAGGATAAAGACTTGGTTGCAGGGTCGATCTTTAAGTTCGTAATCCGGAACACGCACACTAGTGATTTTGAAGCACTTTCCAAGTTTCTTTACTCAAATGCTGACTTGTTTCCAAGTCTGGAGATTTCTACGGAGTTGCAGACTTCTCTCGCCTCGATGGATCTTTCCATGGTATCTCTTGCCAACCCTTTAGTGCAGAATATTCACTTGGTTGAATTTCCTTCACCTTCTGAATGTGAAGCTAATGAGAATGTTTTATCTATTGGAAAGTTTTTGCTCGATTATAAAGGAGTCGCAGCTGATGTGAGTTCCGAAATTTTAATTTCCTTGGGACTCTGTGGTCAGTATTGTCAGGATTACTCCTTTGTTCTTGATGTTGACAAATCGAAGAGCACAATTTTGAATTTGGAGCATCAGTTAACATCCACTTTTTCTGAGCACCATCCAACCACCAACATCATCACTTCATTAATTAATGGCTCATTAGACGAGGGGGCTGGTCTGATTTATGTATTGTTGCAAGCTAATGTTGCTGGCAAGGGACCATATACCCCATTCCAATTCTACAATGCTAGATTGCTCGTCTTGCTCTTCACAAAGGTCTTCGAGTCGATGTCATTAGGCGAGTTTGAGAATCTTGAAATTCAATATACTCGATTGGTCAACACTCCATTAATATTGGCAATTTTCTTATGCTCTGCAGTCAAGTTCATTGGGGTGTCCAAGAAGTTGGACAGAATCCGCAATTACGTTTTCGGTGAAGTATTGGGAGTCAAGCTGCACCAGATTATGGAGTCGGGAACAACGTGGATTACATTGGCTACCAACTTTGTTAGAGTCGATCCAGAAAGTTTGTCTGGCTACGAGGTTTTACCGATTCACAAGTGGGGTATGTTCATGAATAGCATTAACTCCTGGTTGGAGTCTGACATTGCCTATGATAATGAGTTCCTTCCTATGAGATGTTTGCTTGCTGTGTTTTTCTCGTACTTGGTTCCTGTAGTTGCATCAAACTTGCCAGACAAAGCATGGGAAGTGGCAGTTGACTTGTGTCTCAACAACCTCAGCACGGCACAAGTGGAGTCACAAGACTTAGAGCTCAAATATTTTTCCATGAAACTCTTCATTGTGTTATGCAAGCATGTCAATGAGGATGTTTTCGTTCTGTGGAATGAATCCAAGGCTTCAATTGTGGAAGAGTTGGTGGATTTGATGATCAACAAGGAAATTGAGATCCACAATATGCGCTTGAACAACCAGCCTGTTCTCTTGTCTAACGAGTTGCTTGAAAGAATCTTGATCAAGACCACATTACCGAAATCCTTTGTCGGTCATAAGGTGGACAAATTCTACGACTTGTTGTCTACTTCCAAATTCTTAAATTTGCAGAGAGTTGCCACATCATACTTGAACAAGTACATCGTTGAGTCTCAGCAAGACTTTGTTATCGAATACCTGTTGCAAAAAACGAAGTTGGGTGACAGTGATGACAATCTTGTCCAAAGCATCAATTTGCCTCTTTTATTGCTTAGCAACATACATGATGGTGTCAAGTTCGAGACTGCGCTTGAGGAAGAAGATTTTTCGACAGCTGCCAGGTATTTATGGAGTTGGGTCCTCATTTTTGACCACTTTAAGGACACTACATACTCCATCAAAGCCGAGTATATCAACCAACTCAAAGCTGAAGGAGCTATCGACACTCTTTTGCACGTTATTTTCAATTCTGTCGATGTTTCTGACACTAACTTCCTCAAGAAGTTGGTGGTTACCCCGCTTGCAAAGCTGGCTAAGGCCACACCCGATAACTGTCTCATCCAAGAAATTCTGGTGAAAGATGGATGCATTGGAGAAACTACCAGCTTCGAAATGCGCTTTTTACTCGTTCATCTTTATTATCTTTCTTTCCAGTATTTGGGGTCGTTTGTTCAGCAATGGTTCAATGAGATCCGTGATTTGCAATTGAAAAACCAAGTCGAAAAGTTTTCATTGAGATACGTTTCGCCAATTCTCATTTCCAAAATGTTGGAGGAAGTCGACAACCAGAAGAAGAAATTGGTTGAACGAGATGAGAATCTCACCATAAAGGTTAACCGTGTCATTAACGAAATTAAATCCGTGTATGTTATTGATGAACAAACTATGGAAATGGTGGTTAAGATCCCGGAAACCTTCCCTCTTTCTAATGTTAGTGTTGAGGGACCTGTGAGATTGGGAGTGAAAGAGAACCAATGGAAGGCTTGGCTCTTGGCTTCCCAGAGGGTGATTTCCTTGACAAATGGTTCCATTTTCGACTGTGTTGAGCTTTTCAACAAGAACGTTAATCTCCACTTCTCTGGATTTGAGGAATGTGCAATTTGTTACTCCATTTTGCACCAGGATCATTCTCTACCTTCTAAGGTTTGTCCTACATGTCTGAATAAGTTCCATGCGGCATGTCTTTATAAATGGTTCAAGAGTTCTGGAAGCAGTACCTGTCCATTGTGTCGTTGTGCATTCAATTTCAAGACCTCAAGAGCTTAGTTGCGTTTAAAGCCTCTTTGTGTATGTGTGCCTTGCTTGGAGCGCATATCTGGAATTCTCTGACTAACGTCGCTTCTGGCCCATGGTGCAGCGGTCAAAGTGATATTCGATCTCGTGGTTTTTGTTCCAGTGAATCCATTTATTAGGCCTGGAACAGACTCCTCCTCATTTTTATCGTATTGATCATTTATCTCGAACTGCTTAACGGGCAAATCAGCCTTGGTTTCGGCATCCTTCCATGGATACAATCCATTGCCGAACCAAAAGTGTTGCACGACAGGAACTTTTCCGAATACTTCCACTTCATACATTTTTAATAGACCTGAAAGGACCTTTGACCAAAGTGATACCGAATGGTGAATATCGTAGATGATAGGAGAATGCTCATTGAATGGACCCAGCTTAATTTTGTAGATAAATGCAATCGCGTTGACGTAGAGATTGCTTTCTTTATATCCATCAATAATTTGGGCGGTCAACACTTGCTGGACTGGTGGAATATACTGGGTCTCCTTCTTATCTTCTGGAGGGTTGAATTGTGCTGCTCCCAATATGTAGATGAAGTGGAAGTGATCATCAAGGCCCCATACTCCGTGAGATCCGGCCGGCTCAAGATTATATTCCACAATGAGTCTACGCGTTATCTCATAGTATCTGGCGAAAATTGCGAGGAGATCAGAGCCCAGTACATCCCGTTCAAGAAAACCACACTCCATGAGTCCACCAATGAAAGCCACATACGACAATTCATGACCAGAACCGTAGTCTAGCCTAAGAGCAGAGCCAAACGAATTCAATAAGTAATATCCGAGTTCATCATTTAGTCCCCGATTGGACGAAAAAGCCTGAAGCCAAGTGCCAGCATTAGCCTCGATCTTGACGTGCCATTCACGGCAAGCCAAGTTTCCGTATCTTCTGGGCCCTTCAAATGGAGGTGTCTCATCGATCAACAGGTTACAGTTATCAAGAATACCAATCACCTTTCCGACAGACGAGGAAAGCCCAGTTAAGTCACAGGGCTGTTTTTCGGCTTCGAATTCCGTACCTACGGTTTTTGTACGGGATCTGGTGACGGTGGCAGGCGATAGCCAACCTTTCGGAACGCTCTGTCCTTTCACCTTATTAAGAATCACTGAGATCACCAGATGGAGACGCTTTAGTGCAAGGGACTTTTGAAAGTAGACTAAGTCTGAGCCATCAAATATTCTTTTTTCGGGTTTCGAGAAGTTTGGAGAAGACATGTCTGTAGGCCATAATGTTGATGTCATCAAAACCAACTTTATGAGGTTATGTTATGTGCAGTGTATGGTGGGGTTTATATTGGCGGATACCCACTTGAATCCTCTCGTTTCGGCTTGACAGGTGAGTTATTCGGAGAAAGCGCGAATTCCTTTCGGATTCTTTTGGAGGGACTCGATTCAGGTGAATTCAAACGAGACTCAATTGGGGCTTTGAGCCTTGATTGTCCAAGCAATGGAGCATTGGCGATAACATTTTTCATGTTCATGTGGTCTGCTGGCTTGGGGTCATTCTCTTCATCAGAAGGGACAAAAATGACATCTTGGAAGGGATCAATCTCCTGGTGTGGCCTGAAAAATGAAGTTACTATTGATTGACCGGGTAGAAGAGCAGTTCGGTTTGATCTTCTGCGAGGAGATCCTTTGGCTTGCGTGTCCAGAATTGAGGCGAACTTTCTGAAGTCTGTTGAACCCACTTCTGCTTTAGCAGGTGAGCATTTTGTATCGGCCATCGAAGAACTCCTCGATTCAATTTTTTTAGGAGAGTATAATGACTTGGTTGCAGACGAGTTCAACTTCGTAGGTGACAGGTTACTTTTAGTAGGCAGTAAGTTCCACATTGAATCAAGAGTCGTTTTCTGTGGGGATGGTTTCTTTTTTGGCGACCTTTTCATCAGTTTGAGTTTCTCAAATTCCTCAACAACACTGGGTGCTATGAGGCGCACTGCTTCCAACGGCACCGCGACGGTGATAGACTTATCTTCCTCTTCTTCTTCATTGTCGATAACCAGAGAATTTGGATCGTCAGCATCTGCTTCTGTATCTGCCTGTTGCACTCTTTCACTCTCAGGTGCTGTCTCTTTAGACTTTTTCAAATACACAGCTTCATTTAATTGCTGCCTTTGAAACTTGAGCACAGCTAACGAGACGCCGTCTAGCAATTTTGTTCTAGCAAGATGAATGATCTCCCGAAATTTCTCCTCAGAGAGAAGTTTGAGAGCAAATGATTTAAGATTATACTTGCGTTCTCTTGGAAGCAGGTACTTCTCCCTTACGAGATTTTTACCTCTTCCGTAACCCACAAACTGTTGTGTCCCTTCGACAACGGTCAGTTTACCTATATCTGTAGCAGAGCAAACAAAATTATACCTTAAAGCTAAGCAATCCACATCTACGTTTGGAAGATCATCGTAGTCAGCATTGAGGTCGCTGAAACTCACTGAGTAGGGAGTAAATTTGAATATTTTCTGGTTCACCAACGGAAATAGGTATAGAAGTGAGTAGTAGTCATCGACAGCAAGATTACCCTTCATGGTAGCCATTCTACCAAACACTTCCTTTGCGCTTTCCTTCAAGTAGCTACCAAGGTACTTGTTGAACGAGTCAAGGGAATCATTTCTGTCAAGTTCCGCCTTGAGAGAGAAGTATCTGTCTGTCAGAATACAGTTCTTACTCTCCATATGAACAAAGGTCTCGGTGAACATCCTGGTGAAGTCTGGCATGGCTCCAAAATCCTGGAGTGCCTTTCTGGGGGAATGCTGAAGAATATTAGACCCGCAAAGTGCTATTTCACTGGCTCTAGTTATTCCTATATTCAGAGCCCCAGTAGAGTAGTCGCCTCCACGTAGAACAGCCACCAACACCAAACGATCTCTATCTAGCCCAGTTCTATCTGTAATCTGGTCCATGTACACGGGATTCACATAGTAATCCGAGGAGCTGAGCACATCTTCTCCATTCTCATTCTTATACTTCAATCTGTTGAACAAGCGAAGCATCTGGGTAGCACCGAAAACTAGAGTATCCGAATCATCAGAAACTACGAAGTCCACAACACCCAATCTTTGGAGCCACGCACATTCAGCTTCCGCTTCTGCTGGCGCCTGAACGTAGTCCATACAATTTCTCTGGAGAATCTTCTTGAGCATTTCTACCAAGGACAGACCCTCCGAGTACGTGTAAGGAGCCAATTTCTTAAAAAAGACAAGCAATTCATCATAGGAGGTCGACCCTGGGATGTCTGGAATGTGACCGTTTCGGAGCTTTCCTGGTTTGTATTTCCCATCGAATACCACGACGAACAGCACATTGTGTTGAACTAAATACCACAATTTTGCCATGAAATTGCGGATAATGCGTCGGTGTATGTTGGGATCGTCCTCCGCTCCTGGAAGTTGGGACCAAAACATGAACATATAGGCGTCTATAGCAAGTCTTGGAAACCTGCCATATTTTTGGATAAAACGGGTTAAGAATACCGGAAAAGCGAGCCTTTCATCGCTCTCAGAGCTTAAGATGGGCCAGAGGTCGGCAATTCCCATTCCATGCTTTTTTTGCCAGTGTTCACACGCGGTGTACTTTCGAGTAGAAGTAGGTGATGTATTTATATAGAGTCGCAGAAGTTGATATGATGAGACAAGGTGGAAATCAAGATAAGAGACGTTTTTGGATGCGGAAACAAAAGTTATAGATGAATTAGAGGAGGAAAATATTGTCGGATCATTTTCATTCGTTTTAGATTGTTGTCTGATTTTTAGAGGAGATTTGAAGGTTTCTTTATTTTGTTAGTGATGGGAGATATTATTGAAAAATGAGAACAAGAGGTGGTGCACTTGTAGAGGAAAGAAACAGATGATGTTTGAAATCAACATTAATTAGATTTATGATGAAGAATGGCAGAAAAGAAACTCTCTGGAAAGTTTCAAGATGGTTTTTACTTGTGTAGAATAGAGTGGTTTAATGGGATTGATTAGCACGACGAGTGGTTCACTGGTACGACGAATGTGAAAACGCCACAGTATAGAGAGAACAAAGAAACAGTAATTGAATTTGATTACAGATCAGAAAGAAACTCCGGGAATGACCATTAGCTATGTCAAACAGTAAATCGCAAGTCCTTAAGTGTCAAATGGATGGAAGTATTGAGATTGGGAGAAATGAGAAAGTATAAGGCCACAAACGATAGAGGAGGTCACAAATGATATCATCTACTCTATTCCACTTTCACTTCAATTGTCAGATATACTTATCATCCACTCTATTAAAAATTCCCTCTTACTTCAAAGTCTCTGGTTCGATTGATTCAGTCCATCTTCAGGTCTTTCATCACACAGTCACCGAAATTCGATTCCACCACCATCCCCAACGTAAATTGATAACTCACCAACTCATCGATCTATAATATTTCTGGATTTTTTCTCTTTATTAATCAATGTATCCATCTTACATTTAACACCAGACTTTGCCCAGTACCCCAACCTGCATCAACATCCTACACTATCTCCAAATTGATCTTTTCTAAACTTAGCTTCATAACCATACATACCCGATTTCGCCGAGAGCCAGCATTTATCAAACCACATCCTATCACATAAATTGCCAACACTACCAAATGATTGAAGACTCTCTAGGCCAGCTAGTATGTGGAGGCTTTCAGGGTACTACCGTCACTCGACAGGCATACGAATTGATAGTCAAATATAAGATTTCAACAATGATTTTATCGAGAAAAAACGCCCATTCGGTCCAGCAGATGTCTCAGCTCATCCATGATCTCCAATACATCGCATTCAAGCATGCGAACTACAAATATCCCCTTGCTTTTGCTATTGACGAAGAAGGTGGCATGTTGAACTCGCTATTCGATCCAGAGAACCTCACACAATTTCCGGGTGCCATGGCACTTGCTGCCACCGGGGACACCGAACTTGTTTACGAGGTGCTGAAGGCTATTGCCATCCAATTGAAGCAGATAGGCTTTTCGATCATATTGGGCCCGGTGCTTGATGTGATTACCAAATTATCCCACCAGTTAGTTTCTGTTCGGGCTTTCGGGACCACCGTCGATGAAGTCATCAAATACGGCAAAGAGTGTGCTCGGGGATTACGAGATGGTGGTCTTATTACTGTGGGAAAGCATTTCCCCGGGATGGGAAATGCCAGTGTGGATTCCCTCCTTGAGTTGCCTATGATGACCGATTCACTCGACGAAATCAGACGCTTGAACCTGGTTCCATTTGCTGAACTTATTAAAGAAAATCTCTTAGATGGCATATCTGCAGCAGGATGTGGAGTGCCTACCATTTCTCCAGATGAAACCCACGCATGTTTACTGCCTGTATTGTTGACGCAATTGCTTCGAAAAGATTTGGGCTTCCAAGGCTTTGTCATCAGCGAGTGCTTGGAGATGGACGCACTTTACCACCTGATTGGTCTTGGGCAAGGTGTGGTATTGGCTATTTATGCTGGATGCGACTTAGTGATGGTATGCCACGACTTCAAGCTCCAAGCCGAGGCCATAGAATCCATAGCGAAAGCATTGGCGAATGGAATGCTCGATGAGGATATCATCAATGCGTCTTTGAAGCGTCTCGAGGCTGTAAAGCGCAGATTGCCTTCGTGGGATGAAATCTTTCCAAATGGCGAGGAAAGAGGGGTTCGCTTGTTCAAGGATGAATATCCAGACTTGTGGGCCCAACACCAAAATCTCTCAGAAATCGCATATAGGAGCTCCATAACTCTCGTTAGGGACTATGAGGGTGTGCTTCCACTCACGCAATTCGTTGGCGAAGAACCCAACCAGAATATTCTTCTTCTCACACCTCTACTTAATCCAGTTTATCCGAGACACGGAGATACTGTCAAAGATAAGAAGGTTTTGTATACTGGTGAGGAAGTGTTCCAGGGATTTGGTGAACTACTAGCACTGTACCAGACGGATAAGTCTAAGAAGTTCAATGTTCTTCATACAACATATACGGCAAATGGGCTAACTGCATTGCACGAGCTGTTAATTGAGAATTCTGCTGCAGTGATCATCGCAACATCTGAGGCTCTGAGGAACATGTATCAGATTGGAATAGTCAAGTATGTGTCTATTCTATGTGGAGCCACACCACAGTCGTTTTCAAAGTCAAAGGATCAGGTTCTGCTAGCCAAGCCTTTGGTCATTGTGGCTACCCTGTCGCCATATGACTTTTTTTATAATAAGAGCATTGGCTCTGCTTACTTGTGCTGTTTCGATTACACAAAGAATGCCCTTACCGAGTTGGCAGGAGTACTCATGGGTGCACATACTGCCAATGGGTGCATTCCTGGAGAAAAAAAATTTTTAGTTGCAAAATCGAAAAAGAGACGCTCACTGAGTGTAACGAGTCCAGATCGCCAATTCATCAAAATCCGCAGAGCACATCCACCGAAACGTCGGTGGTTGGTGGATGAGTTTGACCTCAACCGCGATTGGAGAGGCTTAATCAAGCTTTTTAAAACCAATCTGATAGCCCCACATTCGGACGGATACTTCAGATTACTAGTTCTGCTTCTACACCTGAACACGTCTGCGCAGAAGCACTTTGTTATCCGTAATTCGTCACTCAACATACTTTATGGAGTGGTTTTGACATGGGTTGAGGAAGCGGTTGCGTCCAGTGGTACTGAGAATGAGAAGATCGGCCGAATCGCTTATATTTTGGTGGACAAGGCCAAGAGGCTTCAACTGGTGGGGAAGAATCTTCATGCTCGAGCAGTACGATACCTTTTCAAAGAAGCAGGGTGTACGTCGATCTATTTGGGTAGTCTGTTCCCTTTGCTCGAGTTTTCTGAGAAATCACATGTTTTGGCAGACCCAAGAGCAGTGATCTTCTTCAATAACTCTGGTTGGGATTTGAGTGCTTCTTCTCGACTGAAACAAGCTAATGTTGTGATTTTGAAGGAGCTTTCAGCGTGGACAGTACCACAGAAAATATTCAGGGAATTGACGATTGTGGGTGTCCGGTTTGATATTTGCATGCAACCAGACAAGCTCCAGGCACTTATTGAGAGAGCGACTAGCAATGTCACTCCAGAGAGCGGAGCAGGTTCCAACGGAGATCCTCCACCACTAAACACAGAGGAACAAACCGACCGGAACCGTCACACACGTTACTTATATCAGGAAGCCATCAATTGTATGACTGGAGGTTCCCCTTACGAGGTAAAAATTATCATTGCACTCGAGCCTACGAATCAGAGTGTGATTGGAAGTATAGTGCTCTTCACCAACAAAAGTTCACTAGCACGTTTCTATCCGTTTATGGAAGAACTTGGAAACGGCAAGAAAGGACATCTAACCGGAGGCATTGTTGGTCCTGTGATAGACCCGTCATACCTGAACTTGACAGAAATTTTCAAGTTCGGCTTGATTTGCTCAGGGATCACCTACTTGCGATCCAACCACTCTGACCTGTCTTCAGAGCGCATGGAGCAGTGCGTGATGGTTGACGTGATAGACGACAAGTTACTTTCTGGGGTTAAGGATATGGGATTTGAGCCATACCTGGTGTATCATGATTATTACGATAGAGTCAGCGATGTTTCTATGATGATAGGAGAGTAATGGCAGATTGCAGGTAGAAGTAAGACAATTGAACAGGAAAGAGTTAGACAGTTGCATGTTAGTTTATTAGGGAACTCTCGGAGAGAAAATTCGAATTTGTCACACTGGACAGGAATGGTAAGCTAATTGAGAAGAAAGGCTCGGATTAATGGCGGAAAAGCCAGGCAAGATCAGATACAACCAAGTGAAAAGGCCCAGCAATTTGCTGAACCTCTCTTTGATGTCTCCAACTTGACGTGACATGTTTCAATGCTCGAAACATTCTTTCAAACTCGGAAAATGGTGAAAATTTCCCATTGCCCCGCATTCCCCCGGGTTTACACTCCAAAACTTCTCAGTGCGCTTTTCCACTCTCAGCCAGTGGTACGCAACACATTTTGATCACCCATCCTGCACGGTGCACTAGTTACCCCAGACTTTTCACTCCCGCAAACTTCCCGTCGACCGAGGAACGTCAAAATGCTACAAGCGATGCAGTGGGACCATTACTTCCGGCGATTACGATGCATAATCAACATCTTCGGACCGAGATGGAAGAGGCAGTGAAAATTGTACTCTTTTTCCATGGCTGCAAGTACTCGGAACCCTGTCAATAAACACTACAAAGTGGAGTTCGCGGCACTCCACATAATGCAGTGAGGTGAAAATCTTCCATTTGCGGAGAGGTCATTGGCCACAAAAACAGGGGAAATTGGGACAACTTTTGCGGATTTTTTAGGTGCAAACCCTAAAAGATCTCATTATATCGGTATCCATCAATCTCAGAAGGTTGAGTTCGGATAATTAGGGGCATGTAGATGGTAATACCCGGGCACTTCCGTGTACTGCGTTATCTGTGCTGCTGGTTTCCCACACATATGCAGTATCTTCCTTTTCCCCGGGATGTTCTGGCCACGTCCCGAAGACACCCGACACACTAAAACTGCTCCGTTTTGTTCCGTGCAAGGCTTTTTCCCGCATGCTTCCCCAGGTTTTCCATTGCTCCGGGGTGTCTAGTAGTGTTCATCCGAGTTCCCGGGGCATGGTACAAATTATAAAAGGCAGACATTTCCACTGATTTCTATAATTCCTCATCAGACTAAAACTACCAAAATGGCTCCACCTACCGCAGTCGAAACGTCGTTGAACTTCAACCACCCAAACATCAAGTCCACCCAGGACCCATTGGTGCAGCAGTTGTCCCTCAATGAGGACGTCACTATTAGACACAACGCTCCTCCACCAACTTTGTACGAAGATGGTTTGTTGGAGAAGGGAACCGTCATCTCCTCCACCGGTGCCTTGATGGCTTACTCCGGTAAGAAGACCGGTAGATCTCCAAAGGATAAGAGAATTGTCGATGAGGAGACCTCCACTGAGAACATTTGGTGGGGTCCTGTCAACAAGCAGGTCGATGAGTTGACCTGGAAGATCTCCAGATCCAGAGCTTTGGACTACTTGAGAACCAGAGAGAAGTTGTTCATTGTCGATGCCTTTGCCGGTTGGGACCCAAGATACAGACTTAAGGTCAGAGTTGTGTGTGCCAGAGCTTACCACGCTTTGTTCATGACCAACATGTTGATCAGACCAACCGAGGAGGAGCTTGCTAACTTCGGTGAGCCAGACTTCACCATTTACAACGCTGGTCAGTTCCCAGCCAACATCCACACCAAGGGTATGACATCTGCTACCTCCGTTGAGATCAACTTCAAGGCTATGGAGATGGTCATCTTGGGTACTGAGTACGCTGGTGAGATGAAGAAGGGTATCTTCACTGTGATGTTCTACATCATGCCAATCAAGTACAAGGTCTTGACCTTGCACTCTTCCTGTAACCAAGGTGAGGAGGACGGTGACGTCACCTTGTTCTTCGGTTTGTCTGGTACTGGTAAGACCACCTTGTCTGCTGATCCTAAGAGAAAGTTGATCGGTGATGATGAGCACTGTTGGTCCGACAACGGTGTGTTCAACATCGAGGGTGGTTGTTACGCCAAGTGTTTGGACTTGAGTGCCGAGAAGGAGCCAGAAATTTTCAACTCCATCAAGTTCGGTGCTATCTTGGAGAACGTTGTCTACGACCCTATCACCAAGGTTGTCAACTACGATGCCTCTAATGTTACTGAGAACACCAGATGTGCATACCCAATTGACTTCATTCCATCTGCTAAGATCCCATGTTTGGCTGATGTCCACCCAACTAACATTGTGTTGTTGACCTGTGACGCTTCCGGTGTCTTGCCACCAGTTTCCAAGTTGACCAACGCCCAGGTTATGTACCACTTTATTTCCGGTTACACTTCCAAGATGGCTGGTACTGAGGAAGGTGTCACCGAGCCACAGGCTACCTTCTCTGCTTGTTTCGGTCAGCCATTCTTGGTGTTGCACCCAATGAAGTACGCTCAGCAGTTGTCTGACAAGATCAGCGAACACAGTGCTAACGCTTGGTTGTTGAACACCGGTTGGGTTGGTGCTTCTGCTGCCAGAGGTGGCAAGAGATGTTCCTTGAAGTACACCAGAGCCATCTTGGATGCTATTCACAGCGGTGAGTTGGCTAATGTTGACTACGAGGTGTTCCCAACTTTCAACTTGAACATTCCAAAGAGCTGTCCAGGTGTTCCAGACGAGATCTTGAACCCAACCAAGGCCTGGAGCGAGGGTACCGACTCATTCAACTCCGAGATCAAGTTCCTTGCTGGCAAGTTTGCTGAGAACTTCACTAAGTACGCCGACCAGGCTACTGCTGAGGTTGTCGCTGCTGGCCCACAGGCTTAAACGTGAAATGGCATATACTATATTTAATCATAAACATATCGAGAGACTTTGCGATTGTAGGATGAATTGAACAACGAATGAATACACTGGTAAGTGTTACGGTTTTCAACATACTACCATATGCCCTGGATCGGGGCTCCAATTCTGGAATTGAAATATTCTCCGGAAATAACGTGTGCCCGGATATAAGTAGTGGGGGTAATTGAACACTCCATCTACACCGATTTGTTGACCTTACCGAAAGCAAATTTTGTCACATTCAGTAAAATGGAAAGGTGAAAATTTAACTAATAATTCGAGACAACACCCGAGGTACCTATTCAGTAGGACCACCAACTTCAACAAATGATCCAGTAGAGTTTGAGTGAATGGTAATATCACACCTAGATATTGTCCGTTGAACATTATGCGCAGGTACTGCCAGATAATGTAGACAGGAGAAACCCCTACATGACCAAGTCCGGTACTTGACCAAAGTAGGAAATTGTTCAATTGAAATGATCGAGTACCAGCAGATCTGTTTCTGATTTTATGGAGCCTTAAATAATATCAAAAACAATGTCGTGCAATCAACTTTGAAATAACCGACCTTCCATGTCCTTACTGGATTTATATTTTGGCTGCGAAATGACTTTGGGGTAACTCACGGCCACCATAACCACTCCCCTCACGACATATAAAGAGGCACCACATTCTAGTTTTTTTTTTCTCTTCTTTATTTTATTTCAAACAAGAATTTGGCCATGATTCAAGGCTTTCTTGGGACTCTTAATGACAAGATCGGACAACAATCGTGGCTCCACATCGCCGCATTTTTAGTTGTGGGGTATGTGGTGCTCAACTACCTCAAGAACTATATTATTTTCAGAAGATCCGGAGCCACCAGAGCTCCCTATAGAGGAGACTCAGTACTCGGATTCAAAAATTTGGCAGATATCATCAAAAGTCGGAAGGAGAATCGTCTTGTCGAATATCTCCAAGATATCTTCCAAGAGGGTACCCCACTTAAGACCTTCAATGGATATGTTGCTGGAAGTTCCATATTCACCACCAAGGATCCTGAAAATGTTAAGGCACTTTTGGCCACACAGTTCAACGACTTCGCCTTGGGTACCCGCCACGATGCAATGAATGTCACTTTGGGAGATGGTATATTCACGTTGGATGGAAATGGTTGGAGACATTCCAGAGCCATGTTGAGACCTCAATTTGCCAGAGAACAGGTTGGTCATGTTACCATGTTGGAACCACATGTTCAAGCGCTTTTTATGAGAGTCAGAGAGGCTCATGGTCAGCAATTTGACCTTCAGAAACTCTTCTTCGAATTGACCATCGATGCCGGCACCGAATTCCTCTTCGGAGAATCTTGTGAATCTTTACGAAGCAAGCACGCCATCAATGGCTACGACTCGTTTGAAAAACTCAAGCAGGATTTCGCCGATTCTTTCAACTACTCTCAAACCATGCTTGCTCACCGTGTTTCCTTGCAAAAGTTATTCTTTCTTGCTGATAGCCGCAAATTCAGAGTCTGCAATAAGATTGTTCATGATTTTACCGATCATTATGTGCACAAGGCTTTGGCTACTAGCAATGAAGATATTGAGAAAATCCACAGCGAAAGCTATGTGTTCTTGTACGAGTTAGTCAAGCAGACTAGGGACCCTAAATTGTTGAGAGACCAATGCTTGAACATTTTATTGGCTGCCAGAGACACCACTGCTGGTTTGTTGTCATTCACATTCTATGAGTTGGCACGCAACCCTGAGATTTTGAACAAGTTGCGTCAAGAAATCTATGAAGCGTTTGGAGACGGTGAGGACTTGTCTCTTATAACTTTTGAATCGCTCAAGAAATGTGAGTATCTCAAGTGGGTTCTCAATGAAGCTCTTCGCATGTACCCATCAGTTCCTACCAACTTCCGAGTTGCACAGAAGAACACAACTCTTCCACGTGGAGGTGGATCTGACGGAATGTCTCCAATATTCATTCACAAGGGTGCTTCAGTGACATATTGCCCGTATGCGATGCAAAGAGATCCAGAATATTACGGCGAAGACGCTGAAGTATACAGACCGGAGAGATGGGGCGAGCCAGAGGCCAAAAAGTATGGATGGGCTTACGTTCCATTCAATGGAGGACCACGAATCTGTTTGGGCCAACAATTTGCATTAACGGAGGCTT
>Ga0160505_100220_pt1 | contig 40201 bp, 25 predicted proteins | sample DIDeMG_FD_108225 | JGI IMG/M metagenome (GOLD analysis project Ga0160505, IMG submission 108225) | Enriched chicken feces microbial communities from UW Madison campus, WI, USA - DID2874_E49_Stillage MG | ecosystem: Host-associated > Birds > Digestive system > Large intestine > Fecal ... | reverse complement strand
TGCTGCTGCAAAGATGTTGCCAAGCGACACCGTGTACAGCGATGCTCTCTCAGATACTTCGACAGTAGCGAGCGAGGAGAGCAGCATTATGAAGCACCCTACTCCAATGAAGGTGCGTCCAGCCATCCGCCCTTCACTTCAGACTAACGGTGTGAATACCACCAGATTCAACCCCTGTCCGTCGCCTTTGAGCTCGAACTCTTCCTTTGTAGGAAGCGTTGGCCTCGGTAACTCGTTTTTCTATATCGCAAACGGACACCCAGTATCTGCTTCGCCATTGAGAAAAGGATCTGTGAAGCCCATGAGCTCATATGAAGACACCAAATTGAAGGTTAAGCAAACACTTAACCGAGTGGATATTAGAAAGATTAACGAGAAGCTTCAGGAGCACGTCAACGACGAGAAACACAGAAACGGTCGTGGAGAGCATGGTGGGGATGTGAAATGCCACTCGCCATTTGGACAAGCATTTGAGCTTCCTCCTCCACCATACCACCAACTTCCACGCGTCTAAATGATTGATGACTTTACTTCAACTATTCGAATTTATTTATTGGTGTATATAGGAATGCAATGTTATGAATGAAAGGAAGTAGGAACTAGCGATTGAACAAGTTTGTATCGAGAATTGAAAAGTTGGGAAGGTACTGGTTGACAATAACCGAGAATATTAAATTGAGAATGGTGAATGAGGTCCGAGAATTAACAACTGTAAACTAAGAGTTGAGAATGATAGTCATCGCTCATCAAATCAAATGACAAAATCACCTATTCTATTCTTTTGAATGACTACATCAAACCAATATATACAATAAATTTATTGATTTAAATCGTGTTCCTATTCCTAACCTATAAATAGCGGACTGTGCCTTGTGACACTGTTTAGGAAGGATATTTCTCGCAGGAAAATACTTCGCAGACTTTTAACTTACTCCCATCTCCCTCGCTTCCTCCTGGGTAAAATTACATCCACCAGCATGGGTTTCGGCAGTTTCAAGACCATTTGCCAGAACACGGGAATCCCACTCTGCTCCGTGGTTGGCGCAGTCAACGCAACATCGCCAATTTCCGTCGGTATCGTGGCCAAATGCTATGCCAGACCCGTCGAAATCGCTAACACCTTGATCTTCCAGGTGGGCAACGCTTTCATCCACTTTGGTGCTCTTCTTGTCTTCTTGATGATTATCTTCAATATCAGATCCAAGTACACTGCTATTGGCCGGTCGGAGTTGTTGTCATACTACTATTTGAACATTGTTCTAGCCATCTGCTCCTTGGTGGTGGACTGTGGAGTATCGCCTCCATCAACAAGCAGTTATCCATACTTTGTAGCGGTACAGCTTGGTGTGTCATCGGCTGTTTGCATGTGTCTTTTATACAACGGTATTGTTTGTTTCCAATTTTGGGAAGATGGTCTGCGCAAGTCGCTTTTGGCCATGTGGGTCGTTACAGCGTTGTGGTTCGTAGTCAACTTCATCGTGGCACTTATCACCTTCAAGTCTTGGGGTACATCATTGAATAACCGCACCACCACCACACTCTTTGTCGTGACATATGTGTTGAATGCAGTTATTCTAGCGGTTTATGTGATCTCGCAGTTGATCCTTGTGTTTTTTGCATTGGACTCGTACTGGTACTTGGGTGCAATCTTTATGTTTTCGTTTTTCTTTGTGGTGGGCCAGGTGTTATTGTATGTGTTCAATAACCAGATCTGTGAGGGTACCAGTCACTACACTGATGGAAAGTTCTTTGCTACAGTGTGCAATCTTTTCGCCAATATGATGGTGTACAAATTTTGGGACATGATCACCACTGAGGACTTGGAGTTCTCCGTGGCCAATGTTGAACAGGGCGTGGCTGCGTTTGGAGATCATGAAAAGAGGTATAGTCTGTACCTTAACTAGGGACCTGGTGCGAAAAGGTAGAGAATAAAAAGTATTTTTGCGGATAGGAACAAATTGACAGTAGAATCAGTGAATGTTCGGATTGGAAATCGTTTCCATTTGAAATTAAGTAAATAAACTAAACGATCTAAATCTAATTATAATCTATCCCATCGTACATTCTACGTCATACCCTGCCAAAACCGCGGCTGGGTCACGGGGCCATATTTATACAGATCTATCAGAACATCAAAACTCCAGCTTCTTTACTTCATCACATTATGGCTCAGCCACAACCATCCACCAAGACTGAAGGGTCAAAGATGTTGGAGCTGGATACCATCCAGACATTTTTGAATAGCGACGGCTCATTGGACGTCCTCTTGACCAGACTCAAACAGTCAATCAACACAGGAGATGAAATCGCCAAGTATGTGAAGAAGAAGGCAATGATTGAAGATGACCACTACACGCAATTAAAGAAATTTGCTGGTCAGGTGCGAGGACTGTTGAAGAATTCGAAAAATTTGAAAAATGACGGCTTCAGCTTGCATTTCGACCAAGTGGTGGAATTTGACGAGAAACTCCATGGTGTCGGCTCCTCGTATGTGAAGGCCTTGAATGTCATGTATGACGAATTGGTGTCTTTGGTCAATACCATTAGTCGCTCGCGGAAAGTTATCAAGGAAGAGAGCAAGAGGAAAGAAAAGGATTGTGCCGACTCCATTGCGTTGGCCGAAAAGGCGAGACAGAAGTACCATCATTTGTGTGATGATTTGGAGAAGGTGAAAACGTCTGACCCAAACAAGAAGTCTTTTTTGAAGAACAAGACCGCCGAGCAGCAGGAAGATGACTTGCAGAGAAAGGTGGATGCTGCAGACCAAGATTACAGGCTGAAAGTTGGAACTTGTAAGAAATTGAAGGACGAGCTTTTGATGATTCACAGGCCCGTGAACTCCAAGAAGTTGATGAACTTGATTTTGGAAATGGATGTGGCGATGAATGTTCAGTTGCAGAAATTTGCAACATGGAGTGAAACCCTCATAATGAACTCTGGTGTGCTCATTTCCCCAATCCAAGCCGGCAAGCTGTCCATGAAGTCGATTGTTAGCACTATCGATAATGACATGGACTTGTACAACTATCTTATCAAGAATTCCAAGAACCCAACCAATAAAGCCTTGGTTCCTGTGGAATACGTTGCACATCCCTCGTTTGCAAAGGACATCAAACCTTCCAAGCCATTTTTTGCAAATAATGCACCCAAGAACAACCACATGAACTTGTCCGCCGTTGTGGCTAACCCACACTCTTCAAGCACGCCGGTCAGTGGTGAGCATGACTTCAGATCTACTAGTGACTCTCAATCCACTGCCATTCCGTCCGACAGTCATTACGAGTCACAAACGTCTGCATATCAGTACAGCTCTTTGGACCCCGGCAATAACGACTTGAATGGTCCAAGGTCATTGAGTCTGATTGCCCAACACTCACAACCCACTTTTGGAGCCTCTATCGAAGAAGTTATCAAATTTGCTGGAATTGATAACGTTCCTTTGGTGGTGAAAAGATGTATTGATGTGATTGAGACATACGGTTTAAATATCGAAGGTATTTACAGAACAAGTGGAAACAAAGCGACCGTACAACAGTTGAAGGACTCCATTGACTCTAGCTTTGCCAACTACTTGGTCATTGGTAGCAACATTGATCCAAATAACGTGTTGGATGCGGATATTTATTGCACTGCCTCATTGTTAAAGATCTATTTTGCAAGTCTTCCAGAACCACTATTAACGGAGGAGTACTATCAATCCTTTATTGAAACGGTCAAGTCGGTTGATGAAACCTTCATTGCCAAGAAGTTGCATCACTTAGTGTACAACCTACCTGATGGTGCATACTTCACGTTAAGAAGTCTTATTTTCCATCTTAATAAGGTGGCTGCGAACCAAGATGTGAACAGAATGAATGCGAAATCGTTAGCCATTATCTGGGGCCCTGCTATTCTCAGTGATAATTCCATGTCTCCTCAGGACCTCAGTTGCAAGAGTAAAGTTGTGGAGGAGTTGATGCTCATTGCTGACCAAATCTTTGACGCCGACTAGAGTCTTTAGAGAAATCATATAACTACGAATGAACATGGCTTGCTGATCTCTGATTAATCCCTACTAATACATTAACTGCCCACCCTTGGGCCCGTAGCCTCCTCTCCCATATGGATCCCTATCGCGGTTGCCATCGCGTTCTCTGTCACGGTCTCTAATATTCTTCGATGAAAAGTTGAACCGTGGGGGCTTTGCCATGTGCGTGGCTGCTAGCTGCTTCACTTTGAAATTATTCTTGTATGCGAGTTCCTTCTCAATCCTTTCCTTCTCGACTCTCTGCTCCTCTTCCTGTTTCAACTTCTCCTCTTCTTTGAGATGAGCAGCATAATCTTCGTCACTGATACCTTCACATTTTCTCTTGATATCTTTCAATTCCACTTTCAAAATCTCGTGGAACTCTGGTGAGTCTATGATCTTCTCCTGGATATCCTTATCAACAATGTTCAAAATGGGGCTGTCTGCACTGCTATTACTAATGATTTCGCCTTGTATCAATGCTCCCATCTTGCCTCTGTTCTTGAGCAATATACTGGGATCGTTTTTGACTTTATTCTCTACCATAAGCCTCAACTTCAAGATCAAGTTCTTATGTGTCTGAGAGTCTTTGAAGTTCTCAAGGAGAAGCTTTCGCTGTTTGTCGAATGAACCCCCTTTCTTATATATAGACGCTAGCTGTTTATGGTCAGCCACTGGCTGATTCTTAATGTCGTTCTCCTTTGGCATTTATGAATTGTAGTACGTTGTGTATCTTTGAAGGTGGATTCGCATAAGATGGTTGAAATTCTGTGCATTCTATATATCTAGCAGCTAATGGCCAACTTACCAATTCTACAATTCAAGGGCGCACAAAGGCCGCCTTTGACCATTGTAGGGTCTCATTTGGGTTCAGGATCGGTCAGCTTTACTAATGTGAAAAAGAGATCGTTTGGGGATGACGAATCTCCTCCAAACTTTAGCCAACCTGCCAAAGCGAAGTTCGATCGAATCGTGGAGGAGTTGAAGGTCATTGTACAAAGAGTATTGGGCGGTCAACCACTCCAGAGATCGTATTCCTCCATTTACAAGGATGTTGAGTTGGTGTTGATGTTCAAGCACTCGGAACAGGGAAGGCTTGCTGATTGGGTTATTAAATCCATCGATGACCACTTTGATGCTTCTGAGGTGAATACATTTAGAGGTATCTTTGAACGAGAAATTGATGATCCGTATGTTCTTGCTAGGGCTTTCTTGGAGACAGAACGTAAATGGTCAGAAAAGGTGAATCTCATAAGAAGGTTGTTCCTGGTTCTAGATAGGGCATACTTATTTCAGCATCCCAAAAAGAAGGATATCTTGACTCACAATTGCGAACTCTTTATGTCAAGACTATTCAAGGATGATTTCAATGGTAACATTTCTGCCTTTGGGGAAACCTTAATCAAGTTATGTGAGCAGACATGCTACTATCCAAATCGAACAAAGGATGTGGAGTTTGAAAAGACAGCACGCGATTTGTGCTTTTTCTTGAAGATCATGAATGGTATCGTCAACTTTTCTTTCGATAGCCTTTTTCAAAAACTGACTATTGTTAACTACACAAAGCTACAACATATTTGGTTGGAAGATGAGAAATCCTACTTGTTGAATGTAATGGGGGCTCTCGACACAGAGCATTCATTTCTCACGTCGATTGGCTTCGAACCAGACTTTGTCATGACGACAATAAGGAAGTTACAATGGCTCTTGATATTTAGTGACTTAACCGATGTTCTCTATCCTTCAATACCCACTTTGATAGAGCCCGAAAACCACCAACATTGGAAGTCGCTCTTGGAAGTCTCGACAATCTCGCAGTCCTATTATGGAGTTGATTCGATGAAAGGTATTTTACATGGGTGGAGAAAATATGTCGCCGATGAAGCTGACACGGTTATCACCGAGTGTAAGTCGTCTGCAAGTCCGGTTATACCTCGATTGGTTCTGTTGTGGAACAAATTAAATGATATTTGTTTTATCTATGACGAACCTGACCAACTTACTTTTGAAGTAAGAGGGTCTATGAGTAAGGTCATATTGCAGAAGCAACACAATCGATTCGTCTTGTTGCAGCTATCTAAGTTCTGCGAAACGATTTTGAAGCTGTCAGCTGATAATGAAGAACAATTCGACAAATCGCTTCTGGATGCTCTCGTGGTTTTCAAGCTCATCTCCAACAAGAACGAGTTCCTTCTCATATATGAGCGAGATGTGTCCCGAAGGTTTCTCTTGGGTAGGAATTTCAATCTCCAAGCGGAGAAGAAGTTGTTTACAGCAATCTTCAATCTTTTGGGTGACGGTTCTGAGACCACGAACTTGACCAATATGTTCAGAGATATAGAGACTTCGGTATCTCGATACAGTGACATCCATTTGAATGCATCTCCGTCAATTCAGTTCAATGCCTTAGTTCTTGAGGGGAACTATTGGCCCGAGATGCCCAAGCAAGGTGCCAATGCGATTATTCCTGCTATTCTAAGTGAGATGCTTGGGGAATTCACTGCCAAATATGTTTGTGAGTCTGACAAGTACAAGTTCCACGTTCTTGACTGGAGTAATTACACATTCCATCTGCTCACTATTCGAGTCAGATTCAAATCAGGCACGAAAGAATTGACTTTAACGTTGGTCCAGGCTATTGTGTTGATGTTATTTGAGGACCTGAACGTTCTCGACTTGGAGGATATTGCGAACAAGACTCAATTGGAAGAACGGCTCTTGAATAGAGTAGTGTCCTCACTCTCCTCAGACAGATACCCTATTTTGCATGTGAATGGTTCAATGATCTCGTTTAATGAGAGTTTTTTTGATAAGTCGTCAAAAATCAGGATCCCATTGGGCCGTGAGAAAGAAGTACTGGCCAAAGACGAAGCTACCAGAAAGATCGCCAGAAGCCGGACTTCTGAGATTCGAGCAGCGCTAGTGAGAGTGATGAAGGCAGAATCGGTATTGACGTACCCAGAACTTCTCGGCAAAACAACCGAAATACTTAAGGTTCCAGCCTCGGTGCAAGATTTGAAGGTTCAGATTGATCACTTGATTACAGCTGAGTTCTTTAGACGAGGAAAGGAGGACAACACTTTGCATTACATTCCATAATGATTCTAATAAAGTTTTTGTATTGTATATTTAACATGTGTGAGCCATTCAGACTGGGAACGCTTAGACTGGGACGTCCTCTGGGTCTTGCTCGTGGATCCAGTGCTGACCGAAGTATGGGATCTTGGAGTAGAAAGTCTGCTGGAACAATGGCCAGTTATCAGTGAAGGTGGCGGCAGCAGCGGCGGCAGCACCACCCCAGAAAATCAAGTCGCCGGCGTAAGCCTTGACAGCAGCGAGGTTGATACCAGACTTGGCGACCTTGTAGACTGGAGCCTTGATGTACTAGGGAAGTTAGTATAGAATTTAAGCACTATGGGCCAGTTGAAGCGGTTAACATTCAATAAATTGGCCTACTATTGTGTAGGGGGAACATACGGAAACCATAATTGTGAATGTAGAGGTGATTAAAGATTTCTTGATGTGTGTTTTTTACCGCGCAGTAATTGGACAATCCTGTGTGCACGTGATCTCATGAGTTTAAGGTAGGACTTTTGGGAAACATGGAGGATAATAAAAGCAAAAAAAAAGTTGAATAAATAAAAAAAAAAATGTAAGCTTGCTTGAGGCTTTCAGCTTGTTTCATTCTACATTTCTAGTCACATATTGCGGCTTAGTACACTTGGTGGTTGTTTGTTGAACATGCATTATTGACAGTACAAGCAGACAAATGCTGGAGAACAATTGAGCTTTGTATTGGTATGTTTACCGAATAGTTCAAGGTGAGCTCCTCCAATGCCAGATATGTAATGGTTTCTGGCCCAAAGTGAGCCGACACTTCCAGAAATGAGATTTAGGGATCCAAGATGACAAACTCCTTAGGAGAAATCCCTCAGCCATGAAGCCATTAACAAGCATCAGGCTGAGAGACAATGTAATCAACGGTCTGACCAACAGTCTTCAAGGTGTCAGCTTCATGGTCTGGGATTTGAATGTTGAACTCGTGTTCAACCTCCATGATGACCTCCACAACGTCCAAAGAGTCCAAGCCCAAGTCCTGAACAAACGACGAAGATTCAGTGATCTCCTTTCCGGAAACCTTCTCGTAGCCTTCCAACAATTCCAACACTCTTTCCTTAGCAAGGTCCTTGGTCAAGGCTGGGAAGCCAGCGTAGAAACGGATAGCCTGGGGACGAGCCACAAAAGCGGTTCTTGGCAATACTGGAGCTCTCAAGGCTCTGGAAACAACGGATCTGAACATTCTGTAGTGAAGTCTGATGTCTGGGTAGATGTGATGAATTCGAGGGAATCTTAGTGGTAGACAGTCTTATGGTATGTGCACTACCATACATAGAGTTAATTGCATAAAGACTATGAGAAAGTACAGATAATTGGCAGATTTTTAAGGTGAAGAAGTTTCGTAAATGAATGTTTTTGGATCATTTGTATCCATGGAGGAATTTCCAAACATCTCTAATCTCTTCTATTGCCATTATTCCCATCCTCCTATTTTCACTCTAAATCTACACCTCCAGCTACACCCTCCCGCCTATGCAGGTATGCACATTTTTTCAAGAGTTTGTTCCCATACTTCCTTTCTTCACTAGCAATGCTCAGAACATTATTTGGGTCCAGACTTGGACCTTCTGTGCGTACGCTTGCGCCAGTCCAAAGGCCAGTGTCGTCGTACCTTGCATCCATCCGCACAAACATCCCACTTGCTACTCCAATGGTTCCTTCATTATGCCAACAACAGAAACGATACGCTACATTGAACCAGATCAAGAGTGGGAGCCATGTTAAGCCGGTCAAGCCATATGTGTCTAAAGCACCACATTTGGGCAACAATCCATTCAAGAAAGGAGTCGTTTTGAGAGTGATGATTGTTAAGCCTAAGAAGCCTAACTCGGCCCAGAGAAAATGTTGCAGAGTGAGACTCACCAACGGAAACGTGGTGTCGTGTTTGATTCCTGGAGAAGGACACAATTTACAGGAGCATCATGTGGTGCTTGTGAGAGGCGGAAGAGTCCAGGATTTGCCTGGTGTTAAGTACCGTCTTGTGAGAGGAGCATACGACTTGACTGGTGTAGCTAATAGAGCCACCTCGCGGTCGAAGTACGGAGTGAAGAAGCCTAAGGAGTAATCTCGTATAGTATCTTGTATATATAAAAGCATTTGGTGATCCATTTGGCTGCCTTGGTGGCCCGTAGTTTACACCTAGAACCGTTGGTGACTTTAGAAAATGACTAGTTAGTGACTCTAGATACGTCCCGCGTCAAATTTTCTTCCACTGGCAGTCTTTCTGTTTTCAATGGCTTTTCCGTCGTCGTCAACATTCTCGGGCTTAGCGCGGTTCAAAACCTTCAAGAAGCCCTTAACTCTGTATCTCATTCTCGTGTGCATGTATGCTTTGGCACACTTGATGTGGTAATGAAAATAGTTTCTAAAGAACTGGATATGTGAGATACAGTTCTCTCTACGATCACCACGGGTCAAGTGTCTGGGAAACAACACGAACGTGACATATCCCTTGTTATCATGCTCCTGGCGTTTGTTGACCACACTTTGAATATCCAATGGTGCTTCCTTGTCGGTGTACAACACCTGTGGAGCCGTTTGCACCGACCTCTTTCTAGCATCTACAAACTCCTGCAAGAACACCTTACCAAAGATCTTGTCTGTTTCGTCCTTGAAGATGGTAGAAAAGATCACTGTGACTCTATCAAACGATGGCTTGATGTAGATACTCTCCTCCTCGCCACGGTAGTTGATCACCAACACTTCTTCGTTGAACAACTCCGCCTGAATCTCCTCGGCGTAGGTGTTGGAGCCCGAATATTGCTGTGATAGTTCGTCATAACGGTTGAAGGCCTTCTCAAACGCAGAGGCAATCGAGTGTCTCTTGAGCAACGCCAACTCGTCAATCAACTGTTGTTTCTCTTCATCAGAAGCACCCAGTGAAGCCAATGCCTTCGTGTCCAAGAGAAGCGAGAAATTGTATCCTGGCTCTATGTCTGTCTCACTGGCAATGCTCAAGTAACTAGAAAAGGGAGCATATTTGGACTGCAAGTAGTCTGCAACATTGCACTTGACCAAGTCCTTCCAACACTGAACATATATGGAGATCAAAATAGACTCCTTGTCGTCTGGCAATGTGGAGATATGGTAGTTGGTGAAATCGAAGTCAGTGATGATTCTGTCCAACGACTTCAACGACGACACTGCGGTGGGAAACACCCGGTCCGTCAACGTCTTCTGGATCAATAAATTGTTCTGCTCAATTTGTAACATGATACTCGATTGATTGAGACAATTGGTATCCGGTGAAGTTGAGTATGAGATTATTTGACCTCGCATGGCGGTGTGCGAGACTCCTGCAGGTTGTCGGGGTGAGATTACCTGGTGGGGGGCATTATGGTTGTAGAATTGATGTGATGGATATTCAAGAATTTTAATGTTTTCAAATTTTGAATTCATGTTGATTGAATCCTTTTCTATTTTGAAGTTTGAGGCCAACTTTCGTGAATTTTCAGAGTTTTGACGTATTTTTTTGGTTGGAACCTCTCTTTTTCCTCAATGTGGTCTAAGTTCCGCAAAAGTGACTACTACATCACCACTTCAGAATTCAAACCTGACCTAATAAATTTTTCTATCTAAATTATTGTCCTTCACAGCACAGAATAAAATTTACAGACAACAGGAAAATCCGTATCTTTTTGCTGAGGAAGTTCCATAACTTGGTATTGTCTAATTATAGATCTCCAGCTCCCAACTTCAATGTTTATTCACCTCATAACCACCATGGCATGCGTCGCCACAAGCATGACATGCTTGCCTGTAGACGCTACAATGGCGTTAGCTTCCTTTCTTATCATTTCACAAGGCGTTGTTATTTCCACTGCAACTGTGGAGGGTTTAAACAATGCAAGGTACAAACACATGAACTACTGTTCATCAAGGTACCTGTGAAGCCCCAGCTACAATTCCTCTGGTAGTGATTATATTACAGAATAAGAAAATGCAGTATGTACGGGAGGACACTAATGTACACCAATAATCTTGGGAGTTGTGGTTTGATTCTGAATGGGATGAATTATCGAGGAAGTCTCTGATTGGGCAAACCTCCTCTGTGTAATGCAGGGGCAATAACTTTCCCCTTAAGTAAGGATTGTACATTCTCTCTGCCCTTGGCCATACCGGCAATTGCCACGTTAGAAGAAGCAGAGCTCCTCGAACCTTTGGGAGCATCGTTCTTGATCGCCTCCAACTGCTTTGTCACCACCTCAGCCATGTGAGGATCCACGCCCTTAAACTCCTGAAGCCAAGGTGATTGTAAAAGCAAATCATACAGGGGCCGGAAGTCCGCATTTTTGTTCAAGCAAGACCTGACGAACTGTTGGGCCGGTTTGGAAAAAATTTTCTCATCCAAGCGAGGAGGCTCCCCATCAACAATTGCTTTAAGTTGTGAAAAAATGTTATCAAATGTTTCCGGGGGGTAGGGATATCTTCCAGCAGCAACCTCCAAGAGGGTCAACCCCAACGACCATATATCTGACTGGACAGAGTAAGTTGCGTCATCAGGATTTTTCGTTTTGATTCGTTCGGGAGCCATGTATGACTGACAACCAATGTTGGTTTTGGCTAAAGAAGCAACCAAGTTACCACTTACTCCAAAATCACATAATTTGACCTTGCCAAGAGTGTTGACCAAAATATTCGTAGGTTTGACGTCACGGTGGATGATATTGTGTTGGTCTTTCAACTGTTTCAAGCCCCGAATAACACACTCCGCAATGTAGGCGAGACAGGCCTCGTCGTGAATACCGTCGCCATAAATTTTATCTAAGGAGCCACCATCCATGTATTCCATGCACATGTAAACGGCGCCTTCGACGAAGAAGGCACCATAGAAATCCACAATGTATGGTGAGTCACATTTATGCAACACTTCAAGCTCCATGAGAATCTGGGCAAACTTTGTCTCTTCTAACTCCAAGCGAACTTCCTTCATTGCCATCAAAACACCCGTAGGCTTGTGCAAGACCTTGGAAACTGTTCCGTAGTTTCCTCTGCCCAACTCTTCAATGAATTGCAACTCATCCAAGGAGATATGGAACGACGACCCCGAGGAGAAATTGACACCCTCCGAATGCAAAGAAGCCTTGCCAGCAAAATTAAGCGAGCCCGACTTGATATCCACGTACTTGGAATAATTTGCAAACAATCCTTGTAACTTGGGCGTAGCAGGATTGGGAGAATCATTGCTGGCATCCGACACTGGCGCATCCATGGAGCTGGCACCACTCGAGTTCGGGGTGTCAGACAAATTCAACTTGAAGTCTGGCCTGTTTTTTCGTTCGGAAAGTCGACGTGCAAGTTCTCCTGTCAGGTTCATGGGATCCACCACTCCACCCATGTCTTTCATATTCAACTTCATTCCACGTCTTTGTGACAATGAGGGCTTCTTAGATAATTCAAAGCTGGCCTTATGGGCCTGTAGCGTGGGCGAAAGCGGCGTACGAACTTCAGAAGTAGTTGGAGTCATCACGGTCGACTCGATTGGAGGAGACGAAAGCAATTGTGATGGAATACTATCGGAAGAAGCTGGAAGAGGAGGCAACGACTTGGTAGGAGGGTCTTTCAAAGGAATGTTTTGGCGTTTTTGCTGGAATGCCATGATTCGGGCCTGGATGTCGCTACTCAAATGGCCCTGTGATGTAGAAATTGGTGGCAGATGAGACCCGTCGAATGCTATGGGTCTAGGAGAGCCGACGTTCATGCGCTCAAAGCGCGAGGCAGAGTCGGCCACATCTTTATCTTCGGGCATATCGAAGTGGTTGGGCAGCGCCTAGGAATCTAACTTCAGGGACAAGGTGAGGAGGGGGAAGGAGACTGGAGCCCGTACAATGAATGATTGACGAGAATGTGGAAACAGAGCACGAAACCACAAAGGAAGGAAATGGAGGACAACAGATGGAAGTGCAAATATATGTACAAAGGACTAGTAACAAAAAGCTGCCCTAAACCGTGGTGGGTGAAAAGAAAAGTGGAAGTTTTTGTTGGAGAATTGGTGATATGTACATCCGCACCTCTCAAGCACAGAAAGAAACGGCGACGGTGTATTGTAGTGCTCCTGCTTGCGCGCAGTGGTGTTGGGACAATCAACAGGATGCATAGACTCTTGGAGTAGTGCAGGCACTTACAGTTTGTGTAGCGAGGGGGATCAGCCCGCCTTGAAGGTCCTCCACTCTGATAATTTAGTTAGAGGTGGGAGTGATTACAGGTGAGAAAGCTTTTAACAGAAGAAGCAAATTTTATTGTAATTTATGATTCTTGCATTCATATTTTTTTTGCTTTCATTTTGATTCTCTCCTCACTTTTGGCTACAGCACCAGCCGGAGGAACCGGACGATGTAGGGGTGCATTGGGTGCATTTTGGTGCGTATTGGTACGGTTGCGGTGCGATTGCGAGCACAGTATGACGCACTGGATACGGCCCGCTTGAGAGTCAACCGTACGAGACACGGCCCGAGAAAGAGATATAGAAAAGGGGAAATGATTCGACTACCAATAAGAACTCAGCATTGTTGCTGTCGGATTGCAGTGTCACACCATCGACTCATATTCTAACGGGTATTTTCTTGTACCAGAGGATCCAGATCTGCTTTGTTTTGCTTCGAGGTCCATTGTTAGAAGCAGTAAATGAATATGATCGTCTTGATAAGAGTGGATCTTCCGTGGATGGGTTGGTATGACCATTAACAGAGGAATGATGTTTGCTGGTGAATTTGGCTACTTTCGTTGGATATGATCATCGTAATGGAAGTGAAGATGGTGAACCTGAAATTGTTGACAGTGAAATCGATTGTGAAATTCAAGATCATAATTGAACTGCACATCTTGGAACAACTCTTTAGTTTATTGCAATAGAGTCCACTAATTAAAAGACTCTGTATTATTTTTAACTAACCGTGGAGACATGGCATCCAATTCCGTATTTTTTTTCTCATTATTTTTCGATGGCGCTATTAATATGTACCTCTGTTGTGTTGTTCCTGCCTTTATCCTGTATTTCCACCGTTGGATCTCATGCTATTGCATTTCCGCCTTTGCTACACTTGCTAAATGACCCACTTCCCTATTTCTCATAATCGACATGAACCCCCGTGGCCTACCATGGCTTCTATGCTCCTGACAGTAGCCCTCGGAACCTACCAAGAAATCGAAAAAGTAATTGCCCTGATCATCTGTAATTTCCCCATTATGTGCACCACTAGCACGTCATCGGTGCGTAGAATCTCTTCTACTCAACCTCTATGGTTCTTCATATCCAGATCAGCGATTATGACACGTACAGACTGTTGCCAACACCGCTAGACCAATTGCAAGGTGCACAGAAAGTTCCCATAATCAGAATATATGGCGCTTTGCGTGTTCCGACGTCACCCCCCTCGTCGTACAATGTTGTGGTTCATCTCCATAACTACTACCCCAGTTTGTACGTGGACTGTCCCCTTCTGAAAGGACCATACGAGGCCAATTATCTACATGAACTCACGGTGTTTCTTGAGGACCACTTGGCTGAATCGTTCCGACGGAAATCGGAGGTGGTTTCAGACAAGGATCTTGACGAAGATGACTTTGATCAACCCAGCGGGACTTCCGTAAACGGCACCGCCACAAGACGCTTTATAACATCAATCGAATATTGTAGAGGTACTCCGGCTTATGGCTACCATTTGGGGTATCGTGTCGTGCTAAAGATCCTCTTTTTACTGCCCCACTACAAGACCAGATTCACGCGTCTCATGGCCGAGAGGAAGATGGACTTTGCACGGTTCGCTGGCACCCACAGAAGGAAGCCGTTGAACAGACTCAATGTGTATGAAGCCCACATTAACTACTTTTCGCAGTTTCTAGCGGACTACAACTTGTTTGGTTGTTCGTGGCTTGAGGCTGCCAAATGCCATTTTCGTCTGCCCATCATTAATAACAATAGCCTCCCTCTCGACACTTTAAAGAAGTATTTGGCTTCACATATCGCCCACAACAATATCCTCAATTCAAAGAGATACCCGCGCATGGGAAAGTCCATGTTGGAGATCGATATCTCCGTGGGAGATATCCTCAATCGATCCAGGCTCCACGAGCGGAACATCCATGACAATTTCAACGAATTTAATGCCTTGGCTCCTTCAAGTCAAATCTACCTTTCTTCTCTTCAATTGACCTATGATGAACTAATGTTCCAGTGCACCTCGAGAAATAATGAGAAGACATCTCAGCTACTCCACAAACTGTATAGTCAGGTGTTCAAGAACATTGGCAAGGGTGGCTACTGCGACTGGGAAAATTCGAAGCACTTGAAGGATCTTTTGCTTTACGTTCGAAAGCTTAATAAGGAATCACACATAGATGACCCCAACTCGTATTTCTCAAAGATCATTGTCCCAGGTTTGCCTGATTCGTCCATTCCCACATGTTTTGAGCTTGTTGACAAAACTGCTTCCTTATCGTACTTTGAGAAGGTTCCATTACTCAATTACAGAGATGATCTTCTTCGCTGGAAGTACTATGATCAGCTATTTGAAACCAACGCTGATATCACTTCAGAGAGCGTTCTCGGTACTGATTTTCAGAATGCCGAAGGCGAGCACGAGAACCGTGAGCTTAATGAAGATCCCTTAAGAAACGCACAAGAATCACCTGTCCGCCCAGGCAGTATTGTGGAAGCATCAGGGAAGAGCAGCACAAAGGTACTTGATAATTCAGACTCGGAGCTGGATTCTCAACCCCTTGGAAGTGATATCCCGCCTCCAACAGACAAGGCTGCTGAATCACAAGTTCACTACCCTGGAGTTGATTTGCATTACCTTGCTATGACCCAGAAGAACATCCAGCCAACACGTTCCTCTTTGAGTTCGGATTCGGGAAGTTTAATACTTACTCAGACACTGGATTATCTTGTGACAAATCCCAAGACCATTTGGGAAATTGTCATACCTGTTTCATTGCTGAAGAAGAGACTCGAGAGAACGATGCAAGAGACTGGGTTACTTAATATCGATTACGCCGATCCTTTCTATTCCAAGAAAGGTGATGTTCACGCTCAGCCGTTGGTTTTTGCTAATCGCAAAATCATTGTTCCTTATAATGGTGTCGATTCTCTCCCGAATTTTGTGGTGGCTGGAACTACACATACTCTTGAGGGTCAGGTTGGTGATATCATTTATGATAAGGGCAAAAGGAAAGAAGGCTCTTATTTATTACAGTTTGCTATGGAACCTCCGTCAAGATCAACTATCAGACGAGGAATTGTGGATTTGGAAAGAATGCAAATTAAGAGGAGAAAGAAATTTAAGTCACAAATTGAACCGGCTGTGACGCTAACTCACGATTACAAATACTCATTGCGTCCGCATCACGTTGACAGAAACCCTAGTGAATTCTTGAAGTTGACACTCATGCACATGGAGATCCACGTCAACACTTCAGGTGAGCTTCTACCCAATCCTCGGAAGGATCCAGTCACAATGATCATCTTCCATTTCGATGACGCCAATAACATGTACTCAACAGGTGGCGGAGTCACCTCTATTCTTCTTAACATCGAGGCTCTGCTGGACAAAGATCTAATAATTAAACAATTAAGAAGAATATCCGAACAAATCAAAACAGAAATAAGATTCTGCAACACAGAACGTGAAACAGTGTACGAGCTTGTGCGGAAAGTTGACGAATATGATCCAGATATACTTTCAGGCTACGAAGTTAATGGATCAAGCTGGGGTTATCTTATTGAGCGTTTCAAAGAGAAATTCAAAGATAACCTAATCCCTCTTTTGAGCAGATCGTTGTCTTTCGCAAATGGAAAATTTGGCGATCGGTGGGGATATACCCACACTTCTGCTATAAAGATAAATGGTAGACATATGTTGAACATTTGGCGACTTCTAAAATCAGAACTCAGCTTAACTTCTTATACCCTTGAGCTGATAAGTTTCCATGTTCTACATGAGAGGCTTCCTAAGATTTCAAATCTTGACTTGTCCAATTTAATTTGTCAATCAACCTTTGCTCAGCGACTAATTTTTTTCAAATACTACAATCAAAGGATCTATTCAATCATGAGAATCCTTGACGTCCAAGAGTTTGTTCTCAGAAATGTCGAACAGTCCCGCTTGATTGGCGTTGATTTCTACTCCAATTTTTATAGAGGCTCGCAGTTCAAAGTGGAGTCAATCTTGTTGAGAATAGCAAAAGAGGAAAACATGCTTCTCGACTCACCTTCGAAGGCTCAAGTCCATGAAATGCGAGCTTTAGATGTGGTTCCTCTTATCATGGAACCCGATTCCAACTTTTACAAATCGCCACTTGTGGTGCTTGATTTTCAATCATTGTACCCTTCAATCATGATCGCCTACAACTATTGCTATTCCACCCTCATTGGAAAAATCGAAGGATTCAATCCCAGCAGCAACGAAGTTGGCTTTATGAAGCATCTAGGGCTTCCACCAGGAATCATCGAAATGCTAGAAAAGAACGGAGGTTTGAACATATCCCCGAACGGGTACATGTTCGTTTCTTCCAAATTTCGAAAATCAGTGCTAGCGAAAATGTTAGAAGAAATTCTTAACATGAGAATCAACATGCGCTCAGTAGCAGCTGCATTTCCAGAAGATGTGGAACTCTCGAGACTTCTCAACTCCAAGCAATTGGCCATGAAATTGATTGCCAATGTCACTTATGGTTACACTTCGGCAAGTTTCAGTGGAAGAATGCCTAACTCCGATATTGCTGATGCAATTGTAGCAACTGGCCGAGAGCTTATGACTAAGTCAATTGAGATAATCGAATCGAGTGAATACGGAGCTAAAGTTGTTTATGGAGATACCGATTCCTTGTTTGTATACTTTCCCGGCAAGTCAAAGGAGGATGCGTTTAAGTTTGGCAGAAGTTTAGCTAAAAAAGTAACGGACTATCTCCCTGATCCAATCAAATTGAAGTTTGAAAAGGTATACCATCCGTGTGTCTTGATCGCGAAGAAGAGGTATGTTGGACAGTGCTTCGAGTTAGAGAACCAAGTAACCCCCAAGTTTGAAGCTAAAGGCATCGAGACAATCCGGAGAGATGGAATACCTGCGCAGCTGAAGATGGTGGGGAAAACACTTCGTATTCTTTTCGAAACAAAAGATCTCTCGAAAGTGAAGGAGTATGTGCTTCGACAGTTCCACAAGATTCTTACAAATAGGGTCAACGTCAAGGATTTTTGTTTTGCAAAAGCTGTCCGTTATGGCACCTACAAAAATGAACAATACTTACCTCCTGGCGCTATTGTGGCAAGAAATAAGATGAAGAAAGATCCGAGAAGTGAGCCTCAGTATAAAGAGAGGGTTCCATACTTGGTGATCAAAGACGTGACAAAGGAAAGATTAAAGGATCGATGTTACAGCCCCGAAGATTATATTGCATCTTATAGCACTGAGAACCCTATGCAACTTGACTATGACTACTACATCAACAAAGTGTTGATACCTCCACTTGAGCGAGTGTTCAATCTCATGGGTGTCAAAGTCAAGGAATGGTACAGGGACATGCTGAGAGATGCCAAACTGCTTGTCCAGAAAAAGGATGATATCGTCAAAAGTGCTTATGTTCGTGTGAAAGAGTGTTTCTATTGCAAGAAGGAACTAGACGGAGACTCGGACTATTTGTGCAAGGCTTGTCTTTCTTTACGAGTAGAAGTCATGACCAACATTATTCAAGCTTGGAAGGAAAAAGAGAAACAGGTTATGGAATACAAATATACTTGCAAAGAGTGCAACTACAAGAGTTTTGGAGCATCGATGAATTCAGAAATTGATACTAAGTGTTGCAATCAAGATTGCGAGGTATACTACGCCAAGTTCAAGAGCATCAATGAATGCGAGCTACTTGAGCAGGAGACAAAAGCGGTAATAATAGACGACAGTAACCTACAATGGTAAATTTACGATGCATCTACAAATAATAGACAATAAAATCTGTAATGAACTACATACATGCTAGACCATGCACCAAGCGTCGCATCAACTGATAACAGGAGCGCCAATCTTCGTCAAAGTCAAGAGCATACATTTCATCACACCAGACAAAACAACCACTCAAACCAAAATGAAAGAATAAAATCAACAGTTGCTTTGTTTTTTGAAGATTTTTTTTTTTCATTTTTTTTTGTTTTTTGTGATTAATTTTTTTTGTCTTTTTTTCTTTTCAATTTTTTTTTGAACTTTCTTGAATAAACCTTGTACCTCCCATTTAAAAACACTTATGATAATTAGTAAAACAAACCAGAAATAAAATCAAAAACACAAAAACTCGTCGATGTCAATGTTAGAGGCATCGAGAGTGTTAGTAAGATCTGATCCTAATGGCCCGGATGACTCTCCAGTTAACAAGAGAGATTCAAAGCCATTATCCATCTTAGACTCAAAGGCGATAGTTGGATCATGTACATCAAGCTCGGTAGGTGCTGCAGACCTGATATTGCGTGGAATAAGTTGGGTGAACTTCCAAAGGGAGTTGCTTCCATGCTGTAAATCAATGCGCTCAAAGATCTTTCACACTTGAAAATTCCACGCATACTAATCTAAGACCATGGACCCCCAGGCCCATGGTTCCAGATTAATATACGTCTTCAAGTGTCAAAGTCGAGCCCGCGTTGGCGGTAAAGCAGAGACAAGCAGAGAACTTCCAGTGGAGCACACTCTTGCCGGCAGAGTGTGCAGTACACCATCTTACACCATCAATACCTTAGGAGACAAAATTTCTGCTGAATTTTGCGCCATAAAGTCGATACCCGATGTAGCTGAACCGATCATCAAGCCATCAGAGACTGAGGAGGACATTTCTGGAGTGTTAGGACTGGAATCCGAATCCGACGACGACATGGAGTCGTTGGACTTCAACGTCAAGTTGATGGGTGAGTTGACAGGAGAATTAATGGATACGGGACTCAAATAGTTGAAGAAGCCAGTGGAGGGGGCAACCAAGGACGAATCCATGGGCTCCTTCTTGACTGGAAAATAAGGGCTGGCAGAACCAGTAGATTCAAAATCACCGTCGGGCTCACCGTCATGAGACATGGACACCTCGGCTGACTCAGGGGGTGAACCAGACATTGAGGAAAGAGGACAGGGCATTGTCAAGTTGGAGTGGATTCTGTCCCTCAACTCAGACAAATCCTCGAGTTTGGGCAAGGACAATGCAGAAAATTTTTCTGGCGAGACCAACTCCTTCACCTTGGCGAAGTTGTCAGACATGGTGGCCATGTTGTTTTCCAAAGCCAACACATAGGCCTCCAAGTATTCCACATGTTTCCTCTTCTTTTCTCTGGAGGCGTGGGCGGCTCTTCTATTACGAAGAATACGCTCCACACGACGCTGCTCCTTCTCTTCCTCTGTCTTGGCACGTTTGCGCGGAGGCAACGACGATTTGAAGTTTGGATCTACCGAAACTGTCATATTTGAGTATCAAACTGGAGAGGCAAAAATACGTGGGATTGTGCCCACTTATATATGGAGGTTGTCCGCATATCGGCACCGGACTGCATACAAACTGCGCCAAACATTCAGGTGCGAAAAAAAAAATGTCCCCGCGCCACCCATTAATATTAATAGCACAGTGTTATGAATAAAGTTCCAGACTCCCCAAGGGATTAATTTAGAGTGATTTACCTGGTTATGCTTAGAGCCGGTCAAAGGGTTTATTTTGGTTGTTTTGTTTGGTGATTATTAACAACTTCCCAATCTGTTAATCACTGGCCATCCTTGGGATTTTTTGTTTCACCACATATTGCATGTGCCTTCAAAATTGGTCGTTTTTTTCTCAAATTTCTCCCATTTCGTTTCGCTTCCTACAGGAGCTATTCTTCATCGCCGATCTTCTGGTTCGACGCGAGCCACTTCGTATTTGAGCCTCACTACATGAAGGTGTTCCATGGGCTCTGGACAGAAGGGACGATGTTCACAGTAATGGCGCCGAGGTGCGTTGTGCTCTCCTGTTTTATTAGCAGAGGTCCTTCTCTATGACTGCACGATTCCTACATGACATTAATTGCTCATAATGTTGTCGGTAGTGATGGTTATAGAACTTAGTCTTGCCCATGAGTCTAAAGTCTTGGTGTTGCCCATAGATATTAGTCTTGCCCATAAATTGCTCTTGTTCATGAAGCTGCCCGATACCCATTTATGACTTTAGAAAGGTTTGCCGTGGAGATTTGCCCCATAGATGTAGGCCAAGTTGCTATATTTGGTTTTCTTCGCTATTCTTAATCCTACTTGCTGTTGCCATTTTCTGCCGTTGTTTGCCCCGTTTGCCCTGTTTGCCCTATTTGCCCTGTTTGCCCTGTTTGCCCTGTTTGCCCTGTTTGCCCTGTTTGCCCTGTTTGCCCTATTCTTTGTCCATCTCCGTATTAATTTCCATTGCAACAATCTCCCTGTTTCAGATGAATTTCAATTCCCCATTCTCAATTACTCGCCTCCGCAATCCTGCCCCGTTTGTTCGCGTACTGGATGTGGATCAATAATTCAAAGTCTTGTCCTGCGCAATTTCATAGTATAATGTCGTTTTAGGTGAAATTCCTGATTTCATGCGAATTTCAACCTCCTTTTCGGGATTCTTTGGTGCAGGGTCCTGTAATCGTCTAGGCAATAATGGCGGTGAAATTTCTTTGTCACCAGTTTGGCACTGCCACGACCGTGGTTATTGCCACTGACACCCATTTAGACATTTTTCGCGTCGGAGGAGTAGAAGGATTTGTACCTTCGACCATCATAAGGTGCACCTGTAAAGGGGGTTAGTTCTGTATGGTGGCTAATGTGTGCGTGTTCTGAGAAGAAATGTGATTTATGGTTTTTGAGTCATGTGATCTTGAGCACGTGGGGAGTTGTTTAGGCACCTACTAGGTTGAAGGAGTTCAACTGAAGTCATCATTGTACGAGACGAATGATATAACTAGTAGTAGATTAGCCGACATATCAATCCTTGTTCAGATCAATCGTCTGCACTCATGTATATTGATGATGATTTTTCCTGAAAAGATTGAGCATTGACGGCTTCATTTTGAGAGATAAAATACCAAACAATTTTTGACTGTATCGAAGATTCTTCGATTTGCAAATAAAATTTGTTCGAATGTTAGCAGGAGTTAACCCAGCTTACAATTAGCAAAGGGAGTGTGTTGAGTTCTGAGTGTTAAGCAGGATGAAAGCCTTAATCCGATTTCTATTCTTTGAAGTTCGGACTAACAATATTACATATAATAAGGGGTGTTACCCTCCTGGTCATCAACATAGAGAAGATATTACTTTTTCTTGCGCAGATTACTAAGTTTCCCCAGGAGAGCAATACACCTAATCATTTCTCTCTCTTCTGTGTGTGTACTTGGGCCTCTATTCAACTTTTTATCACATGATGATCAATCACGTGATTTTCTCTCTGGTATCTTATCTTTTTTTTGTAATGACTCAGAAGCTCATCATGAAATCTGTCTTATCCGTTCAGTCCCATGTAGCTCATGGCTATGTAGGAGGAAAGGCCGCCACATTCCCCCTTCAGTGTCTTGGTTGGGATGTGGACAACATTAACACTGTCAACTTCTCGAACCATACGGGTTACGGTTTCGTGAAAGGCAGTGCAATTTCTCCACTAGACATGTCTGCATTATTTAAAGGCCTTGCCGATATAAACTGCAAGTACACGGCGGTGGTTCTGGGATACATCCCTTCTGCAGACCTTATAGACATTCTCGCTGCCAATATCAAACGCATGAGGACCGATAATCCTCAACTTCTTTATGTATGTGATCCAGTCATGGGTGATCAGGGCCATCTTTATGTGGACGAGTCGTGTGTGGAAGCGTATCGTCGTCTATTGACTGCTGGAATTGTGGACATCATAACGCCAAACCAGTTTGAGTTGGAGCTTCTTACAGGCTCTAAGATCGACTCGGACTTATCACTACGTGAGGCTGTAGCATATGCCCATGCAACATACAATGTCAAACATGTGGTTGTATCGAGTTTGAGCGGCGAGATTTCCATGAGTAGCAAGCCTGACCCTGACTCGTTATATTGTGCATTATCTTCCCATGGAGACGAGAGTATCACTGTGTTTCGTATTCCTGTCATCAAGTCCTACTTCACTGGTGTGGGAGACATGTTCACGGCTCTTTTGCTTGACAAGTACTATAACAGCTGCGATGACATGGCCAAGGCAGTCAATCAGGTGTTGACCATCATGTCCAAGGTTCTCCACTTGACACATACCTTGGGTTTACAAGAATACTGTGAGTATAAGAAGATTCCACTCCCCAGACATACAGATTCGCAGATGGTTTTAGAGAGCAAGATGAACGATGCTGATTCGATGCAGTTCTTTGAGCTAAGAGTCATTCAGGCTAGAGATTACTATGGGTACAATGGCGAAGGGAATCATGCCCGTTTCACCATATAGAGAATGTTAGAGGTGGGTTTTCATACTTTGTGACATGATAAAGAGAGAATCACCGAACTGGAGAGTCACCAATGTAGAGAAAGTCACAACAAAATAAGTATTTGCAACAAGTTGAATGTTTAGGATAGATATAATTTCATGACCAAAAAATATATTGAATTATTCACATTCTGCAACCAGAAGAGTCACAATGTTTGAGTGCAAATTCATCTTTTCGCAGCCTACCCCAATTAGGCAGTTCGCGATAAATGAACCCTCAAACTTATCACTACTTTCTTTATCCATGTCCCAACCAAAAGTGTTGTTAGTGGGTTCAGGAGGCGTGGGTGCTATCGCTGCGCTTGCACTTACTTCCAATGGAAAAGCAGAAACCACTTTGGTTGTTCGTTCCGATTACGATAAGGTCATCAATGAAGGTTACACCATACGTTCTGCAACCTATGGAAATCTAGATAGTTGGAGGCCGACACATGTGAGTAAATCCGTTGAAGATGCAGTCAAATTGAATGGTCCTTTTGACTATGTGGTTGTCACCACCAAGAATATTCCTGATGGCCCGCAGCCTTGCGAGGACATCATTCTGCCTGCCGTGGTTCCAGGAAGAACAACCATCGTGTTGATTCAGAACGGTATCAATATCGAGATTCCTATGATCCGCAGGTTCCCAACGAACCACGTTCTTTCGGGAATCTCGTTAATTGGTTCCACCAACATCAAATGCGTGGTTCACAACCCTGGAAAAGACAGCATTTTACTCAGTCCGTTCCACAACCCCAACGTGGATTACGAAAAATCCAAGGAAAAAACTCAGGAGTTTGCTTCTATGTATCAAAACCCAGATGAATCTGTTAACAAGATCACCATCGAGGACGATGCTGTGGGCTCGCGGTGGCAAAAATTGGTCTACAATTCGGTCTTCAACACCATTTGTGCTATCACAGACTTGGACGTGAACAGATGCCAGATAAACGGTGCAAACAAGACACTTTTCGAGCCTGCCATGGATGAAGTCATTGCCATTGCGGCAAGTGAAGGAGTCACAATTGACCCAAGAACCAAACACAGATTCATGCACATCGGAGACGGTTTCTTCTACACTCCTTCCATGTTGGTGGATGCTAGAAAGAAGCAAATTTTTGAGATCGAAACCATCTTGGGAAATCCGTTGGCTATTGCTAAAAAAAACGGCGTACCAACGCCAATTCTTACGTCGGTGTACTATTTGTTGAAGATGAGACAATTCTACATCATGGAAGAGACTGGAAAGATCAAAATCCATGAGGAGGATTACAAAGGACGTGACAGCGACGACTACCCAAAAATATTTGCTGAAAGCGGAGCATCAAACTAGAATATTTAATTAGACCATAAAATGTAAGTAGCTTCTATAAGTTCAACACCACGTGAAGAAAGGCAGCCTAGCATCGACTTTCTCAAGGCGCTCAATGATCACCTTCTTCGTACTTGTCTCTTCATCTCCTTCAAACAGTTGCCGTTCGCTATCCTCAATATTCAAATTGTACTCGAATCCGGACATTTGCAACGGGTCGCAGAAACTGTTTCCACTTTTCAAGCTTCCAGAGCTCGATTGCCGTCTCAAGTCATCACGGCTTTTCAATAGAGGTGTAGTTTCAGTATTTTGTGTAGCGAATGGTGTTTCTCCAATAGATACTCGTTTAGAAGGGGGTTCCAAATCGTAAATACTGCTCTCCATCGCATTAGTGATGTTATTATTGTTGACCAGGATCGGAACATTCATTTCATCATCCCAAATAAGAAGGTTCTCTCTTCTGGTAAGCTCCAAGGGACCAGCATAGTGCAACTTAAGGATTTCTACCACATTGAACGCTTGACCTTTCAACACAGCAACTTGCCTGGTCCATTGTTTTTCTTTGAAGTCCTGGTCCTGGGAGAACACTTCCTTCAACTTCGTAATAGTCTGCTCCCACCAGTACTTCAGTGTGAGGAGAGGTAAGTAGTGTTGGCGGGTTTTACGAGAGAATGGCTGTCCAATAATCAGATAAGGTAGAAAGAGCCAACCAAAGGGAAACGAACGCCATTCGTCCGGGTGCTTCCAAGGAAATGCTAGGCCAGAATCAATGGCTCCAACCTTCAAGTAAGGATATACTTGACGAGGACCAGAATCGAATGAGCGCTCTTTCCATACAATTTTGATCATCCAGTTATCAGCCCCTCGATCCGTATTTCTCATGATGTAATCAAGGATAACAAGCTTCTCCAATTGCTCCTGAAACTGCAAAAGCACGTCCTGGCTCCATTTGAACTTCAACTTGGCATCCTCAACCGATTCATCTTCTTCAAGAAAATACTCACGAGTCTCAGGAAGCCGATCGATATTCTGCGGAACAGGATACATCTTAAAGAATGAATGAGCCTCCATGTATCCATTAAGAAACATCTGGAACGATCCAATTTTGTGTCTGCGAATTTTTGATGTTGTTCTTTCCCACACTGAGTAGTAAAACAGATTGGATTTCAAGTATATCACATCGGTGTATGGGACAATGTACGACAAAAGTTGGCGATCAAGAACACATGCTGCTGCTTCCGAAATGTAACCCTGGTTAGGAGTAAGACACGAGCGACCAAAAAAGCACGGAAAGAACGTTCTGTGAATCCATTTGGTCCACTTCGGTGATAAGGGACCATAAGGCTCCTCATCTTTAGGCTTAAAAATCCCTCTTTTGAATATTTGTTGAGAATAAGAATTATTTTCATCTTGATGGTGCTTTCCTAAAATGAAGTAGCTACCAGATGATCCCTGGCTAATTCTTTGGGGCTTGAGATCTGAATCAAACTCTACATCGTGAGTAATGGTTGCAACGAGGATCCGAAAATCCTCCTCGGCAATGTAGTTTTCTGGCTGGCTTCCATCATCAAGACTATAACCCTCAGCCTTCAAAATCTCCAACAAATGTGTTTGAATATCTAGTTGATCATTGATGTGATGTAAGTTTCTGATGGGGTGGAAAACTGAATACTCAATCTGATAAACCAGAGAGTCTGAAGGCACAATGCGCTTCTTTTTCTTCTTTGAAGGCTTGAACCAGTTCTTGGGAGACAGAATGTAGTCATTGCTGAATTTTGAAAAATACGCTGCCGTATTCTCTGAATTTCTTCGCTTGAGCAGTTCATCTCGTAACTTTCCTGAACTGGTCTCCACAGTCAACCTGGGCAAACTAGCCAGAAGGTTGTACGATGGCTGCGATGCTGAACGGCTGGGAAGATCAATTCTGTATTCCTGGTTTTCGATTTCTGTGTCTGGGTGTCTCTGGCTGTGATATTCGCCATAGAGATGGTGTGGTTCATCGGAGTCATCACCAGAAGAAATGGAGCGAATTGGATGCATTCTGATGACACAGGGAAGCAGTAATGATCCAGTCAATGCCAGACGGCAAAAGTTGTTATTCCTGCCACTGGCTCCTGGTTAGACTGCTGAAGTCTACAAGATGGTGCTAATACTAATATAGTTATCTGCATGTGCAGGGAGTAGGCATAGGGTTGTCTGCAACAGAATAAGGCTACGACCATAGGCAAGAAATTCTAATCCAAAGAAAACCACCGGTGTTTTAATATACCTTGCTAAAATAGTCTACACTGAATACTGATCTAAAATGCATATATTGCAGTAGCAACAGAAAAGTAATTATTGGAAGAAGAAGTTATAAAGGTATGCTTGTGAACCCAGTCTATGAGCCATGAATAAGGTATCAACCTTAGAGTAGAAGAACTCCTCCGAGCAACAATGCCTGGGTGTAAACCAAAAACTTTGTGACGAAGTTGTTTGGTTGTGCTGCGTTGGCAGCAGACAGCAGCAGTGACGTACTGCTAGAACCGGTGCTTGTAGATGCAACCACAGCCTTATTTTGGGAATTACTGATAGCAGCAAGAAGTGCGAGGAGCCCGCTATCATTACCGGTAGCGGTTGTTTCCGTTTCCGTTTCTGTTTCAGATGCATTCATTTCACTTAAAAGTGCATCAAAGTCGAAAGATGAGGTGGTAGCTGTCACAGATCTCCTAGAAGTCGAGCTTCTTGAAGAACTGACAGAAGATTCAACTGATGAAGCAACCGAAGAAATGGTTCCTCTGAGTAATGAGAGGATCGAGGCAACTTCGCTAGCCGACTGAGAGTCGCCAGAGGCAGCCGAGCCAGATGTTCTACTTCCGCTTCTGGTAGAGTTGGAAGCTGCGGTGGTTCTACTACTGGTGACAGTGGTCAGGGTCTTGGTGTTGGAGCCAGCAGTCTTAGCCACAACAATGTCATTGGTAGGAACAAGGGGTCTAGTCACAGTGTGGGACTCCGAGAAGACGTACTTGTTCAAGTTGGCAAACACTCCCTCGTCTTCAACATCGGTGATGATGGACTTCAAGGCGTCAGCATATTTACCAGCACCAGAAAGATCAACCTGGCCAGACATTAACAGGGAAGTCAACTTCAATACTGTGCTTGGGTCACTAAGGAGTTGGTCAGCGTACTTGGTGAGGTTAACAGATTGGTAATCGATTGTGATGTTGGTTCTGATCAAGTCAACCACAAACTGGGCGGTAAAGTTTTGGTAACCCTCATTAGCAATGAGAGTCTTAAGAGTAGTGGTCAAAATCTGGGTGTTGTTCAAGGCCGTGAGGAGATCGCCGGCAATTCCACGTACGAGGTCGGAGCCCAATGCCGAGGCAACAATGTTTCCCACGAAGTTTTCGAGGGAGCTGGTGTCACGTTTCTGAACGTCTACCTCATCTCTTTTCAGTGCCTTGAAAATATCCTGGACGAGGTATAAGAACATGTTCTTGGAGAACTGACTGCCCAAAACACGAGTGGTGAGGTTAACAAGAACAGGACGGTACGACTCGTCCAACAAAATTCCGTCCAACAAACTGGTAACAACACCCGAATCCATGACGTCGTTGTAAATCAGTGAGATGTTCAAGGCTTTTGTGATGGCAGATACTGCCGGGCTCGAGCCCATGGATGTTAAGGCAGAGGTATTAATATTTCCAACAGCACTGGAGGTTAAGTTGGCAAGCTTCTGGATTCTCAGTGGTGAGTATGCCACAAAGTCCAAAACATCGAAAATGATACCGGAACTATTGACGAGATCCAATACGTATTCCATGGTCTGTTCAGTGTCTCTCTTTTGGATGACATTATTGAAGTCTTCATCGTCAGCAAATCTTGCTTCAACCATGTTTCTGACCTCATTTATTAATTCAAATTTGCCATCTTCAACAGGAGTGGCGATGGGGAAGGCATGAACCACCGAGGTGAGTCCGAACACAACAGCAGGAAGAACGGAGAACCTCATTGTAATTTGTGAACAGCAAGAGTCAGATGCCGATGGAAAATGGGGGGCAGTTTGGCAATATATAGCTAGCATTGGAGCAACATGAGGCTATGTACCAAAAGGGAAATTCTGGAAACTCGACATCATTCTCTCTTGGTAATTCTTACAGTGCCGGTGGGATGGTTGCAAAAATTTCCATTTCTGTTAATGATCCAGTGCCAATGCTCCAGTACCTTCTCCTTTAGGAAATGATATGACTCGCGTCTGCAGGAACTGCCTATTTGGGCAAACGTTACTGCCTACTATACATTTTGGGACCATGGGAAAACAACACCGACAAGATGTAGGCGTGGGCATGGTCTTGGTAGACTGGAAAAGAGACGTATAAATGAAATCTTTATACTGTTTTCACAAGTTTCAACCTACTCAATGGCTGTTTAGTGGTAGTTCATGTCTTGACCGTTTATTCCTCTAAGTTACCTACTACCATCAAAATGCGCGAATGCGTTCGTTCTGCAGGACGGCCAACCAATACCCCATATCTTTTCCCCAATGCGGAAAGTCTCATCACACAAGCCCTGGCTGTTAAATATCATGTTCTCGCCTACTCTAGACCTTCCATCGCAATTTGTTCGCTTCTTCTTTTATTCACCCTTTGCCTGTGGCTTCGACTCACCCTTTATTGACTGTTTGACTTTAAACTTTGTGATTGTGATTGTTATTGTGGTCTATCGTGTTTCTTGCAGTCTTTCTACTACACTTCAATGAAGTTTCTTCCTATCCTTGCATTAATACCCTTTTTTTGGAGCCTAGTATGGGCTGAAAAAGCTCTCCCCAATTCAGAAGTGTTCTTCGTGGATTCTGTCGAGTCTGGACTCGAGCCCATGAGTCCAAACTTCTCCAGGTTGTACGACATTATATCAGAGTACAGTCCACCTTTCGATATTGAGTCATTGGGTTTCCTGAAGAGGGAGGTGAATCAGGCTACCGCAGACAGGTTGGCCCAGTTGATCGTCGCCGTCAATCAGTCAGGAGTCGTGGGGAATGTTTTGCATGAGGTTGCTCTGTCCACCGAGCAGTTGGATAAGATCTCGAACAGCATTTATTCCTTGCTTACCAAATTCATGACCTCAGGCTCTTCATCCAACTCCTCAATTGCCATCAACATTACTGAAACGATGCACATCGTCATGAACTCTGGCTTGATCCAATCTACAGCCCACAACTTGCTCAAAGATGATACTCAGCTCAGAATGTTTGCTGATAGTGTAGGAGAAATCATGGTCAACTACACATGGGTACCTGAACTAGTGAAATACTTGGGTGAGAAAGGAAAAATTTCTTTTGACACTATTTTTGAACTTGCCAGAAATTCAAAATCCAAGGACCCCGGCTTCCAGGGTGCAAACTATGTTAAGCGGTCGTTGGGGAAGCGTGCTGACAACTCGTCTTCATCGTCCGGAGCGTTCAGTGGCTCATTGCTGGCATTCATTAACAACCTCTTGGGTAGTGCGTTATCTTCGGAGCTCGCGTCAACTTCTTTGGAGACCATCTTGGCTGCTGTTAACCAGAGTAACGTTGTGGTTCCAACAATCCAGGCAGCTGCAGGCGATCCAGTTCTTCTTAAAGCTGTTGGTCACATTGCCAATAATCTCTATAACTATGGTGTTTTCGACTACATTGACATCAACAGTTACTACCAGAAGATGAGAAAGGATGGTACTTTAACCAGAGGAGCACAGCAAGTGTTTACGGATCCTGTGTGGTCTCCTCCTATTGGCAAAATTCTCGAGCAGTTGGAGAATACGGGTGTTTTCGCTCAGATTCAGCGAAATCTTTACGGCTCCACATAATACCCTCACGATATTATCTCTAATAAATAAATATGAAACGTATGAATAATCGGTGAAAAAGGAAAAAGAAATAATAACGTAGTTGGTAGATGTTCGAGAAATTCGAAGAATATGCCAGCATACAATCAAAATTAACAAATGAAGAATTGATCTAAAAAAATCCTTACAGGCAACAAGAGTATTATAATAATCTAAATTTGTGTAATGATGAATCTAATGAAATGAACCATAAATGAGTAATGTACAAAATGTGCAAGGTGACAAAAATCAGTAGCTAAGTGCACTCATAATACCGTAGCCAAGAGTGACAACAAAGATGTATGCAATAATGGATGCTGGAACACCTCTTGTAATGAATGTGTTAACCGTCAAGTATCTCTTGCCGACCTCGTCGGTCATACTGATGGCAGTAACGTTGGGGAAACCAGAAGTAGGCAATCCCATGGCAGAAGATGCAAGCAATGCAGTTCCCATGACCAACATCAATGGGTGTGGGTGGCCCATGGCGTCACCAACCTCCTTGACCAAAGGAACAATGATAATGGTGGCAACCGTGTGGGAGACAAAAGTAGCAACCACCAAGATCAAGAGACCGAAAATGAGCAAAATGACGAATGCATCAAAGTCCATGACCTTGGCTTGCAATGCCTTGGCAATAGTAGCCAACAAGCCAGAACTGGTAACAGCCTTACCCAATGCAAGACCTCCCATGGCCAACAAGATGATAGTCCATGGGAAGTTGTTAACATCGTCAATCTTCAAAAGTCCGGTACCGAAGAACAAGACAATAGGAACGACAGCAATGATACCAGCAGATCCGAAGGTACTCTCGATTTGACTCTCAACACACCACAAGATGATGGTTCCAATACAGACAGCTGAAACGAAAATCTGCTTGGAAGTGAGCTTGTCCTTAATTGGCTTGTAAGCCTTGATCTTAGCAGAAGAGATTTTGAAAGTAAGAATCAACTCCATCCAGATACCAATCAAACAGGCGATGGCCACAGGAATGGCCACAGCAAACCACTTACCCCAACCTGGGTTAGGGTTCATGTACTGAATAGCAATGACGTTTTGAGGAGAAGCGATTGGAGAGGCCATACCACCAATGTTGGAGGCCAAAGCAATACCAAGAACCAAAGCCTGAGCAAATGGAGATTCGGTTGGCAAAGTACGCAAAACAGGTTGGATCAATGAATAGGCCAACACTGGTGCAGCCACGTTCGAAATCCACATGGACAAGAACAAGGCGACCGACATAATGGCAAATAACACATTACGTGGCTTAGTACCTGCAGCAGCCAACATGTACGAAGAAACAACCTTGGCGACGTTGTACTTAGACAAGGCAGCAGCCAAGGTGAAACCACCCAACAAAATCATAAGAGTAGAAGACCACATCTGCGATAAAATATAAGAAGCAGCACTAGAGGCCTCCATAGGACCGTCCCCGGCAGTGTTCTTCAACACCTTACATGTGACGACCAACATAGGTACCATCATGGAGGTGACCCACAAAGGCAATGCCTCAGTAGCCCACAACATAGCAGACACAGCCAACACAGCCAAACAACGGGCCTCCTGTTTGTCATTCATGGTCTTGACAGTCAATAACACAATGAAAACGACAATGATGATCATCAACTTGATCACCTGAGAGGTGAACAAGAAGTTTGGAAGCTTCATATAGTCACGACCGAAAACGGTCATTCCAAATGGATAGTGAACCTTCTTCATCAGCAAGTGGATCAACGAGTTAATATGAGCCTCTTCACCCATTTTACTGGATCTGACAACATCATCATCAAGGTGCAAATTGTACTGGCGCTTCTCCAAAGATAACAAGTCCTTCCAAACGGTGTTTCTTTCCCACACAATATGGTCTCTCAAGTACGATCTCAACTCGTCACGGATGGAGTTCAATTCCACGCTGGTGGCATGTGGCCTTCCTGAGAGGAAAGCATAAATACTCACCATGTGGTCAATGGAGTACTCAAGCTTTTCAGAAGTTTGAGGAAAGAAAGTTCTGGAGTTCTTAGGTAAGAAGTTGTCAATAAAGTCACTCTTGATGGCGTAGTTACATGTCTTGTCGAATTTCTTACAGATCTTGGTGAAACCAATTCTGTTCAACTCAATAAAAGACTTCAACTCACTTAAAGTAATGAACAAATGGATAGATCTCTGCTTCAAGGTAATTTGCTTCTGCTGCTTGATGTCAAAATCTTCCTTAGTTAACAATGCCGAGTTGGTAGAGGAATGGTGATCGTCTTCGTCTTCATCATCATCGTCCTCTTCCTCATCTATCGCAACTGCACCTTTTTCGAGGTCTCCATCGAGATGGTTGACAGTGTCGAACACAGAGGCATTAGTGGTTGTTCTTTCCAAGGTGGACTTGATATGCAGTTGACGATGCTCAATGTTCACATTGTCTGCGTAGTAGGCGTTAGTAAACAAATAGTGGTCCACATGCAGCTTGTTAGCCTCCAAATCCTTGATGAGGTTGTCGTACTGCTTGTATACCTCGTATTCTTTAGCCTTGAAGAATTTATCGATTTTGGTCAACTCGTCTACCAAGTGCTTAGAGAAGACGGGCAAGGGATCTGCTGCACCTTCATGCGAGATAGATTCAGCCGCAGCGGTCATAGCTGTCAAGTCAAGTGAACCACAGTAGGTGGACTCGTCAGACTCCACCAGATACTCATTGATATCTTCAGTTTTTTGGTTTTTCTCTGAGTCAGTGGATTTGAGAACACCATCGACACTCGTACCTGCGTCTGTGGCACCAATCTCAGGCGTAGGAGACTTGGCACTCTTCTTGAACTTAAGTTTGTTGACCAATTTACTAGGATAAAATTTCTCCACCGATTCATCATCGTCATCTCTTGCAGCCTCATTGGCAGCAGCGATGGCAGCCTCTCTTCTTTCCTTGAGAGCCTGGTTCCTTCTGGCGATTCTAATTAAATCGGAGATAGAAGCCTGATTGGGAGCAGCAGCATCTTGACCATCCAGGTGTTCGAGCTGATTTTGCTGGGCAGTGTAAATGACCTTCTTCAAGGCCGGATAGTTCAAGTAGTGGTCCTGCCATTCAGGCACCACATTGAACTTGAGCGAATGTGAGAACTTCATGCCAAGCTTTGAAAATCAAGCTAAAATATCGACAAGGTAACTGCTCGTGTGACAAAGAAATTTCTATTTATTCTTGGGGCAATTGCTCGTGTGACATAGTTCCCCGAACAATTTTTCTGCTCTATAAGATTTCTTTTTCTCGGCTTGCAGGTTAATAATTGCAATGAGGTCCCACGTGGGGTTCCCAATTAGGAAGGTTGTTGAGCGGGCCCAGCAAATTAAGTGGCTCAAGGGTTTCTTTTTACACCATGAATTCGGATTCTACGACAAGATGGCCGACAATGCCAAGGTACAAATCGAAATGACAGATCTGTGTGAAAAACTTAATGTCTGAATGAATTATCGGCTTTATACCACCGTCGGCATCGCCATCAGATTGAATTAAGTTACAAGGCGAGACATTCCGCATTCTCGATGCACGCCAGGATTGTCCTTTCGGGCGATCCAGATAGCCGTTAGAGGAGTGACGAACGCACGGCACTTTTTATACTAGGAATAGTTTTATACTTGGGAATAGGAGAGCAAAGTATGCAATTGTCGATTGATCGGAGAAAAAGAAACAATTGAAATATGCATAATTTCTAAAGATATATATTGCAATGAAGCGCTTGTGTGGGCAGTTCAATTACAAACACCCGTACATCTTATACACCCAAACATCTTGTACACCCATACACCACCAATTTTCAGAAGAAACCTCGAAAAGATTGAAAGACCCGTACATTCTTAAACATAAAAAATGACACCCTTACATCCTTCTCTCACATCCTTACCTTCTTATCGCGTGTTGTCATTTTCTCTTTCATCATTCACTCACGTGAGTCATCGACCATATGCACCCCATATGTGGCTTTCGATATTCTTCACACCTATAGCCAGTTAGTTACTACTTCATGGGTGTTTTAACCACTGGTAATATCCACGAAGCGGAATTCGTGCCGAATCCGGCTAGGATGGCGCTTCCAATCAGCAGTACCTCAAATTCAGCCATGGCAACCCCTGCTCGCTTGAATCTGCCTCTCATCACCAGAGATAGAGACGACTCCAATTATACCGATACAGAGAGTCTTTTTTCAAATAAAGACAACGCAAGATCCAAAGATACATCGGTACCCGATGAAGTACTTCCGTTGGTCCATCGTTGGTCCCATACGCATTCGATTTTGAGTGTGGTGGCTGCTCCATCCAGAGGGTTGATCTTCTGTGGAACCCAAGACTCCAAAATCCTAGTGTTTGACATAAAGACCTACAGCCTTCGGCATGTGATCAACTGCGGCCATAACCAGTACTCCACTTCCATTCTCTGTCTTACGATAACTCCTGATGAACACTTTTTGTTTGGTGCTGGGTCAGACTCTCTCGTCAAAGTGTGGGACTTGACTCCATTTGACGATGCCACTGCTGCGGAGTATACAGTGCCATGCACTCATATCATTTATACATTGGTGGACATTGGAGACATTTTTTCAATTTCATACTCGCTGTCCCTCTCGGCGTTGTTTGTGGGAGCTCAGAATGCCTCCATCTCATGGTGTGTGCTTAACTTGGAGCAGAAAAGAGATCCAACCTCCCACGAAACTTCCATCGATAAGTTGCCCCACTTCCGTTTCGACAAGTTTTTTGACTCCAAAGGACCCGGTGGCTCTGTCAATCGCTTGCAACTGGAACATGAGCTTTTCCGCTCTGCTAAGAAGAACTCAGATTCTCCATCCTTAGTTGAGATGTGTAACACCATCAGATTTGCCCACAATGGCTATGTATACTGTATGGAGTTTCTTCATGCTCAGAACGCCCAGGAGTTCTGTGAGATATACAGAGCTAGGTACGATCACTTTCTCGTTAGTTGCGGGGGTGACGGAGTTATTTGTATATGGGGCATCAGTGTTCACGATGAAGGAATCTCGCTCGAGGTTATCTCAAAGTTGGATAATGATGAGTCCATATTGTCCATGCATGTCACTGACTCATCCATTTATGTTGGACTTTGCGACTCTAGCATTAACGCATGGGACTTGACAACCTTCCAACTCACTCGTTCATACCGGTTTATCTCAGGAAACGACAGTGGCGATGAGATTCTATCCCTCTGCATTTACAACGGCTGTATCTATAAGGCCACAAACATGGGCGGACTATGCAAATTCACTCTCCGGCATGACTTGAACGACACAAACTCCACACTGCCCAATGAACTTATAGAACGAGATTTAGACTTTGGCCTGTTCTTGCATCAGGAGTTCATCAATGTCGAAGAAAGTTCGGTATTTGCTGTCCAAACCTTCCATCACAACGATACTACCTATTTACTATCTGGAGGTTCAGGCTCATTATGTTTATGGAACATTACCAATGTTGGTCATACTGACACCTCAAAAGACTCGGCCGAATGTGACAAATCTCCCTGTGAATTGGGCCACATAGCAAGCGATGAACATATGCTCGAGTCACTCAAAAAATTCATCACTTACAAAACCATTTCCAAGTATCCACGCTTGTATTTGGAAGAATCAAGACAATGTGCAAGGTACCTAAGTGCTTTGTTCAAATCACTTGGTGCAGCAGAAACAAAGCTTTTACCTGTTCCAAATGGCAATCCGGTTGTTTTCGCAACATTTAAAAGAAATTGTGAAATAACGTCAAATGATGTCCCTGTCCGGGTCTTATGGTATGGACATTATGACGTTGTGGAAGCAGTGAAGGATAAAGAGTGCTGGTCGACCGATCCTTTCAAGTTGACAGCTGCGAATGGAAACTTGTATGCCCGTGGTGTTTCCGATAATAAGGGCCCCACCCTTGCAGCAATGTACGCTGTAGCAAGTCTTTATGAAGCAAAGCAGCTCTCTACTGATGTGGTTTTTGTTGTTGAAGGAGAGGAAGAGTGTGGCTCCATTGGCTTTCAAGACGCGATTAACAAGCATAAAGGTTTAATTGGTAAGATCGATTGGATCATGATTTCAAACTCCTATTGGTTAGATGATGATATTCCATGTTTGAACTATGGATTACGGGGAGTTCTCAATGCAAATATAGTGGTTGAATCCGAAAAGCCTGACAGACACTCTGGAGTGGATGGAGGTGTCTCAAAGGAACCTACCATGGATTTGATTCAGATCATTTCCCAACTTATGTGTCCTACCTCAAGCAAGGTAATGATTCCAGGATTCTATGATGACGTTATGCCTGTTGATGACAACGAGTTGCGCTTTTATGAAAAGATCAGAAAGTCTTCTGCCAGTGTTGAGTTCGTTGGTCACGACTTGGAAACCCTTCTCGCAAAATGGAGAAATCCATCATTAACTGTTCACAGAATCGATGTGTCAGGTCCCAGAAACAACACTGTTATCTCTCAGAGAGCCAATGCTTCCATTTCCATCAGAGTTGTTCCTTGTCAAGAACTTTCCAAGATCAAAGAATGTCTTGTACAATTTCTTCAGCTGAAATTTGGCTCCTTGGGAAGTGAGAATAAATTGACCGTCAACTTTTTCCATGAAGCTGAGCCCTGGTTGGGTGATCCTAACAATCTTGTTTATCTGATTCTTTACGAGAAGATGAAACTCAATTGGGGACCATCAGTTCCCGAACCGTTGTTCATCAGGGAGGGTGGATCGATTCCTTCCATTAGATTCTTGGAAAAAGCATTTGACGCTCCCGCGGCCCAAATTCCTTGTGGTCAAGCAAGTGACAACGCTCACTTGAAAGATGAAAAGCTTCGTATTGTGAATCTCTACAAGTTGAAGAGTATCTTATCTGACACCTTCAGTGAACTTGGACTTGCATCCTCCAACGCATCTAAGACTTTTTAAATAGTAATTAGGTATATTGCAAATTCTATAAACTCTCGACCATTAATGGTTCGTACTCAAATTCGTACTCAAACCTTCTCTTGGACATCTTCCGTCTCCGTCAAAACTTGGTTGCTCTCTGATGAGGCATCTTGTTTGGCACCCTCTCTCGACTCGTCAGAGCCAACCACTGTTTTCTCAGCAGCAGCTTTCTCAGCAGCAGCTTTGGCAGCAGCCAACTTTCTGAAGTATGCGACGTAACCATACTTGGAGTGGGCTCTGATTCTTCCTCCAAACTTCATAAACAAGAATGGAATTGGAACCATGGCCAATGCAATGAATCCAAGGAGCGATGTTGCCCAGTCGATATGCAATTTCTCGTACATCTGCACAACAAACAATGGGAAGGCAGATGCAACGATATAACGCAACAAATTGTTAGCTGCCAAAGCAGATGCAAGATATGCAGGTGGGAATGACAATGAATAGTAAAGAATGACACCAAAGAAGATCCACACCAATCCAAAACCAAATGGAACACTGGAAAGAACTGGTGCAATCCAGTGGATCGATGCTCTTGAAGTCCAAGCTAACCAGAACAAAGAGATTGGCATCAAGATTGCACCCACTGCAGCATTGAACAACTTCTTCTCTGGTGCAACCCAAGCTGGAACTTCATCCTCAACTTCCTCACCAGCAGCAATCTTCTTATGTTTCTCGATCGCGGCTGCCTTTGCCTTCTTAACGGAAGCAAAGATATTACGGACGTAGACAGCAACACCAAGTAACAAACCAACACCAACACCAATAAATGGTAAGCCACTAACACCGGTGCTCATTCTGTAAACACCTCTGAACACAATTGGGAAAGCTTCGAAGAAACCAAACAACACACCAAACACGAAGGCGACGTAGATAGAGGTCAAACCCACAATTGGCTCAACAAAAAGCATTTCGATTGGACGGATCAAGTTTGTTTGAAGCAATTGCACAAAGTATGCAAGGTTGATTTCTGGCTCAACAAGCTTGATGCCTCTGCTTCTAGCTCTCTTCTTCAAGATAGCCAACTTGTAAGTCTCTGGACACAAGAAAAGGAATGGCAAGATGAAGCCCGAAAAGATCAAAGAAAGCCACATAGAGAATCTCCAACCATGTGCTTCCACACCAAAACCAGAGACAATTGGACCAATAACGGGACCCAAGAAAGGTGCTAAACAGAAAAAGGCCATGGCGATAGCAATGTCAACCGGAGAGTTACCCCAAAGATCTGAGATGGTACCACCAGCAATGGACATTGGTGGAGAAGCGACAAAGCCACTCAAGAATCTTAAAATAAGAATAGACTGAATGTTTTGAGACAATCCAACACCCATGGTTAAAAGCAAGGAAGCAGGGAAAGTGGTGAGGTAAATGTTTCTTCTACCAATCAACTCAGAAAGAGGGGCAGCGAAGACGGGGCCAAGAGCCAAACCGAGCAAGTAGAAGGACAAACCACTCAACGCGAGCGTTTGGGAAACCTTCATCTTTACCACAATCTCAGGGACACCCTCCACGTACAAGGATGAACCCAACGAGATACAGAGACATGTGTATGCGGTGACAGCGGTGATGAACCACTTTTTAGTTCTAGACCAGTTGTGAGGGTTTTCCTTGTCATCAGGACCATCCCACTCCAAGTCATTAGGGTCGATGTATTCACCATGAGTAAGCGACTTGGTCATGGATCTACGCAACACTTCACTCTGGTGGGTCTGAGTGGTCATGATTCTGTTCAATTCGTTCTCGGACATGTTTGTTGGGTCAAAGTCTTCCACCTCAGGCTCTGGCACAACGTAGTCATTGTCCACATCCTGAGCAGTGGAAGGCTGATGCAATTCGATCACCTCAGTGTCGAAGTTCTGGATGGTGGAGTCATCACCTTGAACACTTTCTTGAGAGTGCACCGTCTGTTGAGGAACAGACTCATTATCGTCAAAATCCTGACTCGAAAATTCTGATGCGGTCTCATAGTGGGACAGACCCGACACTGATTGTGATATGGAAGTTCTAGAAGCTCTCTTGGCTTCATCGTTATTCGAACCGGTAGCAGCAGCTCTCAATGCCGCCTCTTCGTTCTCACTAGTTCCAAAAACACCCATGTTTGCTAGGTGTAAGATAGTGGAGGAGGCTGGGATAATATAGCATCATTGAAATTTTGCCGATATGCATGCCGTCACCAGAACAGGAATAAGAAACTTTTTGATGAGACTTGCATCTCAACGATCCACAGGAAGGTGCTTGTCCCGAAATCTTCCTTTATGCCACATTTGCTTAGAGGCTGAGAGTGCTACCAGTTCTTGTGGGTCGATAGACATGCAAAACTTAAATGGCAAACTTAAAGGTGAGCCCACTATCGGGTGATTGTTCCAATTGAAGAATGGACAGTTTGTGGGCACGGCCCATTCCAAAGAAATTTTTGGTGCGGCAGGAATACCCGACTTCGCAGCCATTTCTAATGGCAGTCCTACACACACTATGCAAACGCCACGATAAATGCCGCAATACATCCTCGGTCATAGCTATCCGCGGTCTGTTTGCAGGCCACAATCTCTATTGTGGATT
>Ga0160505_100219_pt1 | contig 40256 bp, 22 predicted proteins | sample DIDeMG_FD_108225 | JGI IMG/M metagenome (GOLD analysis project Ga0160505, IMG submission 108225) | Enriched chicken feces microbial communities from UW Madison campus, WI, USA - DID2874_E49_Stillage MG | ecosystem: Host-associated > Birds > Digestive system > Large intestine > Fecal ... | reverse complement strand
TGTCGTTGGCATCAATAGCTTCAACAAATTCCTTGTACATCTTCAAGTAGAGCATGTCGACGTCGCTGGCATTGGACAATTGGAGAACTTCCTGGATGATGTCCTTACCAAAGTGCTTGTAGATCAAACCGGCAGATGAAAGCTTGGTAGCATAATTCGAGGAGAAGGTCTCGCTGAATTCACGCTGGTGGTGGTCGTACCACTTGACACCTCCGTCGTATTTTCCTCCAACATCCACCACGATGTCTGAAGATTCCCAGTCAGCAGGGTTTCTGGATCTGACGAGTTGAGCGTTTTTGTACTTGGGTAAAAGGCGCAAGAGGTAAATGGCCAAACTCTCGTCGGCATGGAATGAGCCGGAATGGGTACAAATTCTCATGGCGGCGGAATCGAGTTTCTGCTTTTTGGTGTCAGACATGGAGACGAGATGAGCAACGAAAAATGAGAAATAGGAACACCTTTTGTGGTGGGCGCGCTCGTAACCTTCGCAGAGATGATGTATGTATAAAGCGGAGTTAAGTCTATGGTTATTGCTTTGGACATTAATAATACGAGACTAGAATCTAATACTGTGACAATTGGTCTACACAGATAGATGTTCAACCGGCAGGAATATCGTGTTAATGGTTGTGTTGCACCTTCGGTGTCTCTGTCATTCTAAATTTCTGAGTGAACATTTTCACAAGCTTTCGCGAATTATCATATGTCACACATACACATAATAAATATTTCATAAGTTTGATGATTGTTAAATAATTAATGGAAACAAAGCTAACTACGTCATTTTGACTTGAACACCATCAAACATGGACAATGTCAAATGTAACATCTTCTTAGGTGCAGATTGGCCATCGTAGGCAGAGGTAAGGTTAGGGAACATTTGGATCAATCTGACAATCACGTACGAAGCCTCTGTGAGTGCAAACTGTTGACCCAAACAGATTCTTGGGCCTCCATTAAATGGCAAATATGCCCACCCAAGTTTCTGGCTCTCGGCCCATCTCTCTGGTCTGAATTCTTCGGCGTCCTCACCGTAGTATTCTTTTAATCTGTGAGTGAAGTAGACAGCGTATGCAACAGTGGTACCCTTGCTAACAAAAACGGGCGAGGTTCCATCATGGCCACCGCCTCTAGGCAAGGTGGTGTCCTTGGTGGAATCTCTGAAATTCACTGGGACAGATGGGTAGAGTCTTAAGGTCTCATTGAGAACCCACTTCAAGTAGTCACACTTTTTCAACGACTCGAACGAGATATTCTCAATGTCCAGAGGCGAGCCTTCGCCAAACTGTGTCAACACTTCCTGCTTTAGTCTGTCATATATCTCAGGGTGTCTAGCCAACTCAAAGAATACGAACGACAACAATCCTGCGGTGGTATCTCTTCCAGCAACCATGATGTTCAACAACTGGTCCTGCAACACCTTAGCATCCTTGGTCTGCTTGGCCAACTCGTATAAAAATGTGTAGCCAGACTGCGATTTCTTCTCGAGAGTCTCGTCGTCTAACTCAAGAGCTTTGTCGACGTAGTATTTAGCAAAGGCATGGACAGCTTTGCACGATCTGCGGAACTCTGGAGTGTTGATGAGGAAGTAAAAGCTCTGAGTGTACGCTCTCGTGGCCAAGTATTTCTGTGCAATGTTGAAGGCTTCACCAAACTTAGCTCTACCTTCAAATTCATCATGTGGTGGAAGTTCAGGCACAGTACCATCTCTCAAGCAATAGACAGACTCTCCAAAAAGAACATCAGTAGCGGTGTCCACGGTAAATTTGAAGAACAAATCTTGGATATCAAACACGTCACCATTAGCCTTCTTGATGTGACTAGCCAAGGTTAGCATGTGAGGTTCCAAACTCTTCACATGGGCAATCTGCTCTCTGGAGAACTGTGGTCTCAACATTGCACGAGAATTCTTCCAGCCATGAGAGTCCAAGGTGAAGATACCGTCACCAAGCAAAGGTAAAAAGTGTGCGTGTCTCGAGCCCAAGACAAAATCATTAAACTGAGATGCCAAGATAGCCTTGATATTCTCTGGGTCGTAGGTGAAGATGATGGGCTTTCCAGCAATCTTTAATGAAACTGTCTGATTTTCAGTACTAGAGACTCGGTCACCAAAAAACTCCAATAATCTTCCTGTCCACATAGACTTCACAGCTTCAATTGTAGCTGGAACACCCATGAAGCCTGTATCAATTTTCGTGGGACTCTTACAGTTAAAAGCCTTGCAGAAGCGATAAATTCTGATTTGACGATGAATCACATACAAAAGAGTGGTTGCAAAAACGATTGTATACCATTTGAATAAGTATGGCTTGAGAGCCTCGAGGTACTCACTATGTTGAGTCATGATGTTATGTCAAGCTAACTATTGGTTTGAATTGCTTGGTGGAATATAATAGTTGGAAGAGGTCCCCTTTAAATGGAATATTCTTTGTGGGGCATGCCAGGTTGCCTATGCACGAAACGGGTGCAGGACACGGAGGGGACAGCACTTCCCCATTCACTCAGACAATCACTGCCTACGGTTATATTTCACATGGAATACTTTGTGGCCTAAAGGTTGGTATCCATATCCAGGAACATTAGTCCCAACAATACCCGGAGTTCATCCGGCCCCTCCTTTATGATTTATTCCCCTGTAACCTGGTTTCGGGTACTAGCTTCATAATGCAGTCTGTCATCATCATTTGTGAATGTGATTTCGATATCGCTCTCGTCCAGTGATGACACCACTATATGGCGTGGAGGTCTTGGTGGGGCTTTCGCATTCTTGCGTGTAAACGAGTTTTTCTCTCCGCCATCTATTTTGCCGCTGCAACCATTCTTCGCAGCATTTATGGCCTGCTGCCATTGTGACCGCTTCTTTGCCTGGTCTTCAATTGATGGCTCCAAGCTAATTTTTTTTCCCTGACTCAACAGTCGCAATTCTTCTAATTGCTGCAGCTGATTTTTCCCTTTTCCGTTGCCACCGCTCCTATTATTGGTAACTGTAGGATCAAACCCCATGCCTGTGATAAACGTGCTGTTAAATGCATGTTTTCTGATCTTCTGCGCAGATTCAACCTTATCTGCCATCTCACGCTTTTGCTTGAGGATGCCCAACTTGGCTAGATCATTCAAGTGCCGGGGAGCAACAGTGGTGAGGAGCTGCTCCTCGAGTTTTGCGTTGGCCCGCTCTTTCCGTAATCTGGAACTTTTGCTCTCTATTGCTCGGTCGTATTTACTAGAGTCATATTGTTCACCTCCAGAGTACACCAAATCTCTTTCTAGGAACCCAGTATTCGCATGCTGAACGAACAGGTTTTTGGCCCCCAAGTACATTTCACTGGCCTCGCCTCGAATGTTTTTTGGCGCCTTGGGTTTGACACTGCCTTGGAGCTCCATACGTGTTCCATGCTTGTATTTTGCTTCCTCGTGGAAGCTACATAGCGCATTTTTCAGCTTGTCTACCACATGTTTGCATTGCTGGCCATGGTTGGTGGTTGCTGAGCAATGGCCGTAGTTCTTCAGTGTTCCAAGTTCGAGAATGCTATCCAAATCATCTTGAATCGTCAAGTTGAATTTGTTTCCAAACTTCTTGACGGTAGGGTTGAGTATGACAATGGCATCTCCAACCCTCACTTTCCAATACTTCTGGAACGCTTCGCCGAAAAGCATCACGTCCACCGTATGATGGAAATTACCAACCCGTAGTGCCATATACTTTTTGTTGTTCACAGCAGTCTTAGGCTCGCTCTTGTGCATGACGATTCCTGTCACACACCAGTTGGTGTATGTTGGTTCCTCAAATTTGGGAGGCACAATTTTAGCTAGAAGTTTCGGAGCACGCAAAATCTTAACGTTGGTGAGTAGACGCTCTATATCGGTGGTCTTAAAGTATCTTCTGCTGAGAATTTCACCCGAAACCTCGTCTTTTTCTGTACTTTCGGTGGTCTTCTCAACGATCATCGCAGGTACGTTGTCGAACTCAAAGAACCGGTCATTAAAGTTAAAACAAGCGGTTTTCTCCGATTTGGACGCATAGAGCTGGTCTGCGAACGCTGTGCTTGGTGCTGGCCTGTTGGCTCTATGAATAGTATTATGAGATCTAGAACGATCACTTTCCTTCAAATTTTCCAAACTAGCCGTTGCTGTTTTCCCGTCTTTCTCAGTTCCACTGTTGACAACCTGACCAACGCGTGGTGGCGTCTTTTGCCGTGGTGGGGACGGCGAACGCTCCACCTGCGCGATGTTCTTCTTCCTCTCTAGTCTCCTTGCCCTTTCTTCGAGAAGCTTTTGCTTCTTCGCTTCGAACTCCTTTTCCAAATCTGCCAATTCGTCCTCAGAATCTTCCGTAAGCACATCTTCGGCACTCACGCTTGTCTTATCTCGTGGATCAATCATCATTGTATTGAACTTCAAGATGTCTGTAGATGAACAAAGATTTAACAGTTAGAAAGTCCAAAAACAAACACGCGTCTTCTAACACTAAAGTCAACCTTTTCCGTATGTGACCCTAATCCCCTCAAGAAAACCTTCCCATTCAAGTATATCTCCAGATAATTAATATGGTGTCTTCACCAATATCAACTTCCTGTCAATTAGTGGTGCGAAAACCAACTACTACCTAACAAGTGTCGATTCATATCCATATAAAGAGCCACCATGCCTCGCGACAGGAGCAAGTCTGTGGTGCAGCGAATTGCATCGGAGGTTCCATCGTATTCCAAAGATGAACTTAAATTGGAAGGAGAAGCCACTGATGCAAAAAATCTCCACAATCCTACCATAGATAGAACGCATTCTCGACACGACCTTGCACCTACGACTTTCACAGCCCACCAACGGTCCTCATCATTCTCTGTGGTTGTGAAGAATGAAGTCAATGTAGAGGTACTGGCCATAGCTAAAGAGTTCACTTATCCATTCACTGATGCTGAACGCGACCAGATGGTGCTGAACTTCTTGGATTCGTTGAACTACAATTCTGTTCTTGATTCCGACCACATCGACAGCATTAATGAGATGTTTGATGACCAGATATTGTCGTTTAAGGCAGACTGCGATTTCAATATCGGGTACTTTCGAGATTTGATTAAGGAAAGCAAGGCAGTGTTGGACAATCTCACTACTTTGACCATCCAGTACGACAAAGTGACCAAGGACACGCTGGATTTCGCTGCACAGTCGTCGGCACTTTTGAAAGACCAGGATGAGCTAGAGAAGAAAGCTCAACAAACGGATCACGTCTTGCAGATGTTCGAGCCTTTGGAAGGTATCAGCAAGATGTTGATTTCTTCTGGAAACCATATAATCAAAACAGGAAAGATCAGCTCTATCTTGCGGAAGCTTCAGGAATGTTTGGACTTCTTGGATGTTCATGACAACTACAAGGATAGCGAGTTCTACACCATCAGATACCGTCAGTGTATGACCAGAGGTCTCACGTTAGTGAGGAACTTTCTCATTGAATATTTGAAGAACAAACAGACAGATATCTCTCAGCAACTTCAGGATAAAGATCTATCTGCATTGAAATTTGATATTCTCATGTACAGTGGGTTCACTGGCGACCTTGAGAAGCAAGATGAGAATACCAGATTTTCTGTGTTAATTAGTTCTATCGTCGATAAGTGTGGTTCCCATAAAGAGTATAGAGGGTTGGTTTCTGATGTTTTGCAGCAATATTTCAAACTCAGATTACAATTGATCCAGTTTCACATCCAGCAGCAGCAGAATGCTTCCCAAGGTCAAGAGCAAGTTAGCACCTTGCAGTATTGTCAGAAATCGATAGCTTCATTCAAGAAATTGCTTGAAAGGGAGTATGTGTTGTTCCATAAGTTCTTCCCCGTGCAAAACTTCGACTCACTGGAACAAGGCGTGGTGTACGATGAATTGTACCGGTTTTTCAAACAAGCTTTGGAGCCTTTGTATGATGAGGTAAGAAATAGGGTTCTTCGGGAAGTCAACATTGCTGAACTATGCCATTTGACCAACTTACTCACTAGCTACTACGAATTTGAAGAAGATGTGTCCGTGGTCACTGCTTACGACAACAAGATCGAGTACGGTGAGCTTTTTGAGCCCATGTTGAACGATTCGCAGGCGAGGTTGATCTTCAGAATCCAAAACTTTATCGACAACAGGCTTGTCAAGTACAAGCCAAACCCGGAGGACTTGCAATTGGGTAGCAGGAGAAAAACTGGCGATGGACAAGGTAGGAAGAATTCAGCCCTCAATGAGTTCGACGATAATTTGTTTCCCGAGCTCTATGTCCCTGTGGGCATCGCATTGACTGTTCTTTCAAACATTTACGAGCTTGTAAACTCAATGGTGTTTGATGATCTTGCTCACTATATCATTCACAGTTGCATCTACATGCTTAAGAATGGAGCAGTGAAGTTGGCTGTTGCTCACTTGGGACCTGTGGATGCAAAACTCTTTTACTTGAAAAATTTGATGATGTTGAAGAATCAGCTTAATAACTTTGACATTCAATTTGTTCGCACAGAGACCACATTGGACTTCACAAGTGGAATCCAGGAATTGATTCAGATCTTCAGAAATGGCCAACTATACGTGAAGTTCAATGAAAAGGGAGGGCTACTTGAACTAGTGAAAAAGTCTGTGCCAAAAGTGGTCAATGACATGATCGATGCTAAGCATGAGATTGAGCTTGAGCTCAGTAATTCCGTCAACGAATTTGTCACCGAATGTACTAATTCCATTTGTGCGCCAATTCTTGGAGAGAGCAAGCTTACGACGAAGGAGCGAGCAATCCAAATGAATGACAATATATTGATGAAATTGCCTCAAATCCAGACGCAAATCAAACTGTTCATTGATGAGGAGGAAATTGTCAGATATTTATTAGATATGTTGTCGAACTTGATCTCGTCGACCTATGAAGCATACTACAAGACATTGGAGGAAAAGATCACCAAGAAGATCATTTCTGGCGACGAAATGGAGGATATAATGGAGCCGGATAGTTTCTACAATTTCCTCAGCGAGACAGTAACATCACTAAAAGACCAGGCTCCAGATACAGACCCAATCCACTTCAATGAAGACCTCCTTCGTGAATTTGATTCTCCTGCCCCAGAGGTTCAATGGGTGGGACAAGGCGAGCCATTCGCTGCAACTAACAATGAAGTCGTGAAAGGAGCAGATCTTTCTAAAGAAGAAGACCCCAAAAAAACAGAGAGGGATGACAACTTGGACCCCAAGTCTACCAATGAACCTTATTATCAACAAACCAGCGAACAAGCCATAGAGTCAGTCGCTTCCAGCTTGTCAGACAGTGTGAGTCCATTGGCTGACGTACCACCAACCGAAAACTCCAATATCGATCCAGCCGCAGATCCAATAGACCAGAGACTGTCCATCAGTCCTTTATCATAGCATATAGTCTAAGCCTTAACACCGTCCATAGGATCGTAGATGTTCTTCGACAAAAGCCGGTTGAGCTCATCTTTGACAAACTGTACCATATCTTGTTTGATCATCAAATGGGTATTATCGAGCTCCTGAATAACGATTCCTCGGCTTGTCGAATCAATCTGTAAGATCAAGGCCCGGATAGATGGGTCACACTTCACCAATACACCTTTAGTAGCAGTAGGCATGAAGAAGTTGTTGTGGTGAAGATGCGAATGTACAGGATGGAGTCACAAGTCACTCAAGACCTTAGACACCAGATACCAGCACCAATTGCGTAGATGAAATGAGTGTTCTGCCGGTAAATTCCCTCAATAGAGATGGTAAACCGGAAGTGCTGAATGGTGATTTACGTACAGAGAGTGATGCTGGCGATGTGAATGACACAGCGCACCAAGCAACAGATAAGAAAGAGGTAGCCGGTGAAGTGGAAGGGGAAAACGAGGCAAAACAAGGAAAAGATAGTGAGAACGGAAATTTAAGCACTCCGGGAAAAGAAATGAACTCAGATAGCTCAGATGCTGATGAAACTGTGGTGGAGAATGGGACTTCCTGCCAGCCAGCAGACGGAATTGAAGATGGGAAGGATGAGAAGGGTCACAAAGATGAAGCTGACGAAGACAAGAAGTATAATGGTCATGATGAAGTGGAAGAAGAAGATGATGATGATGATGATGAAGATGAGGAAGATGAGGAAGATGATGAGCCTCCAACATTCAAATACACTCGGCTCAAGGGTCTACCCGCCAACTTCTTCACGAACCATCCAGTGTCCACTGCTACCTTCAACGAGAAAGTATTCTTATTTGGAACCCATACTGGTCTTATACATTTAGCCTTACCAGATATGACGCCGCTCCGAACATTCAAGGGCCACAATGCGTCTGTTCTTTCGCTTTATACAGATGGGACGTACTTTGCTAGTGGTTCAATGGATGGAACCATCATCATTGGTTCTGTTGTTGATGAAAAGGATATCGTCAAGTTTGACTTCAAAAGGCCCATCCACGCAGTTGTGTTGGACAAAAACTACCTGAAAAGCAAGACTTTCGTTTACGGAGGAATGAGCGAAGAAGTGACACTTTGTTCACGCAATTGGCTCGATCAACGCGTTGACACCGTATTGGAGAGAAACAAGGGCCCAATCGTGGGTATCAACACTATCGATGATCTTATTTTCTGGATGAATGACAGTGGAATCACATTCTATCACATAATGTCTCGTCAGGTTGTTACGGTGATCGCTAATCCGTCCGATTCGTTCCGTAGTGATCTCTACTGGCCCCGAGTATCGTTTCCCGAAACGGACAGAGTGCTAATTGCCTGGGGAAACTATATCTGGTCTTTGCGTGTATCTATTAAGGGTTCATCCAACGGAGGTAATGGCGCTGGAACGTCAATTAAGAGTAGGTACTTTCCTCCAGCCCCGTCGCTTTCATTCCGTGCAACCCAGGATAAGAAGGTCGAAATCGAACATGTCTTCAAGGTGGATTATCTTATATCGGGCATTGCAAGTTTCAAGGACGACTACTGGATAGTTCTCGCATACAACCAACCTGAAAAAGACGAAGAAACGGGAGAATATACGCCAGCCCATCCCGACCTTAAGCTTCTCAGTTCTATGGATGGAACAACGAAATACGAAGAAGAGATCGGACTAGAATCAGGCGAAAATTTGGGCTTGAATGACTACCATTTGGGCCACTACATTGGGAACACTGGTAATCAATACTTCATCTTCAGTGCCAGAGCTGGAGTCATCGCTGAGCAAGTTCAGCTCTCCGATAGACTTCTGTGGTACTTGGAACATGGCTTGTTTTATAAGGCATGGGAAATGAGTCAGCATATAGTTCTGCCAGAAAAGCGTTTAGGATTTGGAGTGAAGCACTTGGATGAACTCGTGAAGAGAAATGATTGGGAGAGTGCGACGAAGTGGATTAAATCCCTTTTCAATGTTGGCACACAGTTCCTTCCCACTGGGGATGCTAAGAGCACGCTTGCAACCGGTACTTCCTCGGTTCTGAAAGAAGGGGATATGGAACTACTCGCTAAAGAAGTGAGCTCCCAGTGGAACATGTGGAGCACAATTTTCATGAAAACCGGCCATGTGGAAGAGTTGACGCTGGTGATCCCGACGGATCCCAGATGGAACTTACCGAAGTCCACATATAGCGCTATTCTTAAGTATTGGCTTCGCAAGGACCAATCTGAGAGAATTTACGAGCTTCTAAATGCCTGGGAGCTCGAATTGTATGATTTGCAAGAAGTGACCTCCACCATTGAGGAGATTCTTGAAAAACAACCCAATAATGACAGATTGCGTCGTCAATTGTGCAAACTTTATGAGAGGTCATTTGAACCTTCTAAAGCTGTTTCACATTTGGAAAAGCTCAAGGACCCAAATATCATCTCATTCTTGGCTTCGAATCACATTTTACTTGCATTTATGGCCGACCTCCCTAAATTTGTCATGCTTCGGTTTCCAAATCGTCATGACTTTGAGAGATTACCCATTGCGGAGATCCAAAAGAAGCTTGAGGATATCACGAAGGTTTTGGTTGAGAGCAGGCACGAGATTTCCCCCAAGAGCATTTTGAAACTAATGTTCGAGAACTCACTTGATATTGTTAATTACTTCTATTTGGAGGAGCTCCTTGAAATTGACGAATTATTGGTGAAAGGCTTCGAGGATGATATTATCCGATTGTACTCACAATACAATAGACCAAAGCTTCTACCATTTTTGACGTCGAATCATAACTACCAGATCTCTAAGGCTATTGAGATTTGTGAATTGAATGCATTAGTGGATGAGTTGGTGTTTTTGTTGAGTCAAGTCGGAGAAAATAAGAAAGCTCTCACATTAATATTGGAAGAGCTAGAAGACCCTCAGCGAGCCATTGCTTTTGCAAAAAGACAAAACGATCAAGAGATTTGGAGCCTCGTTCTCGAGCATTCGTTCTCCAGACCACTGTTTATCAAGGCATTAATAGAGTCTGCCGACGAGAAATCCAGTGCATTTTACAATCCTATCACTATTTTGCAAAAAATGGATTCGGATCTCAAGATTGAAGGCTTGAAAGATTCTGTTACCGTTGTCACTCGTGATAATGATATGAATGTCATCGTGAACCAGATCATATTCAACATCGTTTCCAAGAGATCACAAAGAATGTCCCGAAAAGTGTATTCTGACCAACTTCGAGGAGTGGAAGTCAATGTGAAGGCTGCAGGGCTTACGGTCAAGTTCGACACCTTTCAAACCATTGCATTACGGAAAGGAGAAGGTGATGGTATCACGGTCGAGAGATTGAAGGATGATGTGGTCAAGAAGCTGTACACTACATTGAAACATAAACTTGAGCATGTTCAGAAACTTCGAGGCGAAATTTCGTGATCTAGGCAAAAGGATTGAGTCTCGAGAACAAACCACCTGTTGCCCTTGAGAAGATATCGTTGGCTATCAGATTAGCCTTTCCGAACTTGTCACACTTAGTGAAAGCCACAGCATTGGTGAGGGAAAGGGAAATGCTGATGACGACCAAAACAAGATATAACAATTCGAACTTCAAAACCGCCATGATTGCCAAGACTGCCCACGCAGCAGGCTGCACATACAAAAGTGTCCAGAAGACCTTTGAATCTATAGGATTAATGTATCTGTTTGGGTCGGCCGATTCGAAGACCCACACATTCTCAAACTGCAGCGAGCCATCTTTCACGTTCGTGTCATTCCACCATCTCAAACCCACCAACAATCTACCTGAGATATTCTTCAAGTTCCAGAAATCGGCCGAAACAAGAAGTATGAGAATGATAAAGTGGAGAATGAACCTGCTCTTGCTAGTAAATATCGAAAGTATAATCGTACCGAAAATATACATGAAGATTGGTGCAAGTCGAAAAAATATGTAGCACAATAACGCTATTGGATGCGAAGACTCCCGGAGTCTCTGACTCCACGTTCTTTCCTGATTAGCAGGCTGATAAGTTGCAGAGTCCATCATACCCGAAACGGGAGCACTGGTCAGATTGGATGAGGTATTGTTTTTGGAAGGAGCAACTTCCACGTCGGGAACGATCTCATCTGGCTCAATCGCGGTATACTGAGACATTATATGTTAACACTTGAGGTGGTTCGTGTAGATAGTTTTGATGACATTAGTGTGCACAGTGGTCAAAAAATCAAATAAGGTGATTACGTCTTTCTTTAGTCACCATGATTTCCTACTATAGAAAGTTTATTGGAGGTATAACAAGGACTCAGCTTGAGACCTTCAAGGTACGTTTTACAAATTCTATACATTTCCAGGTTTCTGTACCTCTACTAACACCCAGTTTGGCTTCTACCTCTTGACTCCAATTCTTGTCATGTACTACGTTGGTATTGACACCGACCAGAAATTCAATTTGCCAGGGTTCTGGCCCGATCCAGCTACTTTGAATCAAATCCCAAAGGAGCCACATGAGATCCAGGCTGAAGTGGCCAGAATCAGAAGGGCCAGAGCCGAAAAGAGAGCCAGATTGGAAGCTAAAGCTGCTGAACTTGGTATCACTGAAGATGATGTTTGAAGAGAACCCAGGAGTTTTAAGGTTGGTAAAATTTTTAGGCTGCTGAAATTTTTTCGGTTGTCGGAAGTTTAAGGTTGCTAGAAATTTGTGAGTTAGTGGCTGTCGGTATATCCAGTAATACTGGGAAGACTTATTGTCCGAAAAAAATATAAAGACACTTGTAAATAGAATACAGGCAATAGCGTCATGACTGTTCATTAATTATACATGTTTTAGAGTTCCGAGGGTGACTCGTTAGCCCCATACTTGTGCTGGATTTTTGAGAGATTAGACTTGAGCTCCTCCAATGCAAAAGACGATAACTTGAGTCCTTCAGTGTCAGAGGCGTCAATGATTCTGTTGAGCACATTGATTAGCTCAGCATCATTGGCTCCATCCAGAGAAGAAGGATTAGAAACTCGCTCGTTCAACTGCTGTCTGAGATTTCCGAGATTGCCTGGGAACCCTGCATTAAAATTTCTCGTGAAGTCTGTGTTGAGTTCATTTGATAAAGACAGCACGTTGACTGAGTTAATTGGGAAGTATGCCGGCGAGTTCTGACCACCCTGATTATTTGGATGATAATAGTGAGCCCGTTTTCTAGAATGCAAGTCATCAAAATCTCCAATGCGGCCCCTGCGTTCAGGAAGCTGTACACCGTTCATTTCCACCCGGGAGAGAACTGGTGGGAGAATATCTTGCTTAATGGGGGCAAGTGGTGAGAAGCTTTGTTGCTTGTCGTCATGTTTAGACATACTGGTAGCCATCAATAATGCATTCATGTTCATGGAACCCGGACTGCCTCCAGCATACTCATTGGAAGGAACATCTCGAAACTTCGAATTCAGACCAATCTGACTTAAGGGCATATTCGGTGGAATGCGTGGGTGGGTCTGAGGAACATATGTGATTGGAGACATCGGAGCCAACGAGATAGGCATGGAGGACGTAGATGTTTTTCTTGAGTGATCAGGTATGCGAGATGAGAAATTAGCGTTGAATTTCGGTTCAGGAAGTGTAATTCCAGGTGTTTCTGGCGATAGCCAAGAATCCTGAATCATATCTGGTTGTGGAAAAGTCTTTGTTTCCTTCGACTCGTCTTCGTCCACTGCCTGGCCCAGAACACAACTTCCGATGATTTCTTCGATAGATGCGTAACTTAAACTAACTTTACTTCGCTCGTTGACGAGTCCTAACAAGTCGTCGATTTCCCAGCGAATCACCACGTTCAAGTAGTCCATGATTTCATTGAGCTTTTTGTAACTTTTTTGACTGTCATCAACCTTGAGACTTTCAAGGAGAGGGTTCAAGCTTTGCTTTGCTTGTTGAACCACTTGCGGATTAGAAGCAGGCCATGGTTGCGTCAAGCTCAAAAGATATGTCTGCTTCCATGCCCGAAATATTATTTGGGGGCGGATGGACTCCCAAGAGCGTCGGATCCACTCGATGACTTTTATGAAAGGAACCTGGTAATCAGATTCCGAGAGCACCTCAGAATTATTTGCGCCCTCTATTTTGGGTAGATTTAACGAAGAGCCCAGGACTGGCAGCGTGCTCTGATCCAGCTCGATGTTCCGCCTTTGCTTATTGATCATCTCCAAATATTGTTGTAATCTGTACAAGATCTTGAATTCCTCAACAATTCCGAAACTCATAGGCAAATAATCAAATTTAGCGCTGTTTGAACCATTGAAAGGATTCTTGTGCTTGGATGTATTTTCGAGATAAACGAGTCTGATGTGCTTGAACTCAAGGTTTATCATGCGGTGAGACGAGCTATTGTCTAACAAAATGAGAATATTTCTGTTAGGAGTGCTATTCTCGAGCTTGTGGTCAAGCGTCAACAAGTAATCCTGAAACATGCTTGAAGTGATCCATTTGTTGTTGTTTGACTTGTATGTGATCAGGTAGACCTCGCCCACCTTATTAATGAGTGCCTGAGGTGTAAGCAGAGCAATGTTATTTGCCTTAAGGCTAGCATGGCAGCTATCAGACACGTCAAAGGTCTCATGCTTAGATACCACAAGTGGATTGAGCTTTTCCGAGCCGTCTACATTGCATCCCAACATTATAGTGAGCATATTCTCCGTAGACGAGCTCGATTGCTTGAGACCCTTGTCAATAGACAGAATATCGAAGATTTGGTCTAGCGGAAGCAGATAGAACAATGAGAACTCGTCAATGGTGAAAATATCGCGTGGAGAATAGTTCTCTTTCGCTATTAGGTCGCGTATGTAGTTCTTCAATTCGAGTTTCTCGTCTAGTTTCCATTCTTTATTCAACTTGTACCCCAAATTCTCTCTGATGGTCTCTGGAGTCCCCGTCAAGTTGATGTTAAGTTTCTTGACAAAATTATTGCACCACTTGTGGTTGAACAAGCCGTTGCCGTCTTTCATTCTAGTTGGTAGTCTGGTCCATATGGCATAAGCTGTCAGTTGTATAATTGGCGTCGTAATGGGGATCTGCTCCCAATGGGCCTGAGTAATCCATTCAGTCAAGATCTTTCGTAGAAGCGGATTGGTTTGTTTTCTACGGCGTACTAACAGGAAGTCCGCCTCTTTGGAGCCAATAATATCGTTCTTAGAGCTCAAAATTCGCGAGATTGTCGTCTGTGACGGTGGCTTGGACGATCCATACTGCTTCATGGCCCAATGGGCCAAATCCATCTGGGTCAAGTGTGGTTCAGCCTCTGCCTTTAGGCAGATTTCAATTTTCTGTTTGATGTTATACCCCATTCCTAGCTATGAGTCTCGAGTCTGCGAGAAGGTGAAAACAAAGATATGGGGTCCGAGCAAACGGTACATACACAAAGCTAGTTCAAGATCAAATACACCGCACGATGGCACTGGTGACTCCAGATGCCTGTATTATGACAGAAGTCATCAGGAGATATCCTACTCATGTACCGGAGATTGTTATAAGGCTGGATGTATGCAGGTCCGGACAACAAGAGTCCAACATGGAAGCACACGGATTTTCATGGTTTACGTTGATGAAATCGGGATTCAAATTCGAAAGATGATGAATTCGAAGATAAAAAATTTGTTAAGTAACTTTTTGTGGGTTTTTGAGGATCATTTTCACGATAATTTTGCTGGATTCTCCAGATGGCCGAGCTGGTATGTGAGTGGGCCACCGGAAGTGTAAGCGCATTCGCTGATAACACAATAAAGAGATAAATGTGTGGTAGTCAGGGTGGAAGCGTGAGAAGAGAATGTGGAAGGTCGGAAGTGTGAATGTGACGTAGATCATATTGTGGGAGTGAATTTGGCGCTGAAAAATTGATCTCTGGTAAGGTTTATTGAGGATGTTATTAGGTGGAGTCGGATGGCCCTGTAAGCACATAGAAAATATGCGCTTGAGGAGGACGTGCGAAAATGGCCGGGGCGAGAGAAACGGAAGGAAGGAAGTTCAAAAAAATGGATGAAATTAAGAGAAACAAGAAGGAATCGGTGGTGTGAATTCTGGTTGGGAGGAATGATAAAGAATTAATGAGAGATTTGTTCATTCCTGTAAAAGAACATGCTGTTGAACTGTAAGAACATAGAAGTATGTTTAAATAGACACTCACAAGAGCAACTTAATGAATTCTCTCGTACCATTTACTCGTTTCCTCACATTTAACATTCTCAATTAGGTCCATATATTAAAACATACAAATATCGATTTGATTTGACTCGCTTAAAATCAACAACCTTAACTACACTCATCAATTCTGAATGCCTTCCAATAGTTTACTCATTGTCCCTAGTGTTTACCCAAAAAGTCCAAAACCTCTCCGTAAACCGGTTCAAAGTACTCGGGACTCTCCAAGAAAAGGGAGTGTCTGGCACCCTCCACTGGAACAAACTTCTTATCCACACTATGGGGTAAATGATGGTAGAACTTCTTAGTGCTCTCCAAGTTGTTGATGTTGTCGTTAGTGCCGTGCAACACAAGAAGTGGGATATCGTCCTTAAACTGTGAAACGTGCTCCTTATCCAACAATTTCTCGCCCCTCACGAACATATCGTTGAACTGTCTGACTGTTCCAATCAACTTGGTGTCATGCAGCTCGATGTACTTTCTCCAACCCTCATGTGAAGTGATGTAGTCATACTTTATCTTGGAGTCGATCTTCAATCCTGGAAAGGTTGCGTTGATCACAGGCTGCAACGCTCTAACCAAAAAATTAGGTTGTGTTTTGGGATGCACTGTCACCAATGGTCCAGAAACCACGATTCCCCTGATATCCTCGCGATGCTTGCCGGAAATTCCATAGTTTAGCGAGATACCGCCACCCATCGAGTGACCCATTAAGAACAACTTCTCAGTTGGATCCTTCCTGATCTTAAGCTGTGACTCAATCATGTGGTTCAAATCGTCAAAAGTGTGGAACTCATCTGTTTTGCCCATGTACTTGCCCTTGGAAGTTTCTCCCGCTCCCCTCTGGTCGAAGAAAAACACCTCATAGCCTGCCTGGCTTAACTTGTCGAAAAACTCCAGGTAGATGTCTGAATGCTCACAGAATCCATGTACATAGACGATTTTGCCTTTATAATCTGTACCCTCTGGAACTTTCCAGGTGACGGTCTTGAAGACGATGTTGTCATATTTGACACTGTCCACGACGGGAGTGCCAATTGGAGTATAAGGAAGAGGAACGGGTTCAGGCATTTTATAGAATAGAAGTGATTGTGGTTGTAATTTCTACTTGGGGTAATGAAGGTGTTTATATAATACACCGGAGTGAGATTATGCCGACGGTATGCCGAAATGACAGAAGGCGGCCAATTTGTTAGAAATGACCGCTGCGGCGAAGACGTCGGCAAAGATATTAATCTGTCAGACAATAACAAAGAGGAGATATGCAACCAAAAATAGCTTATGGAAGTGGATCTGCTCATGATGTGGATTCCCATGGCATTTTCTTAAGTGGTTGCGAAACTGCGAGAGATTTGAGCTCAAATAGGTATAATTTCCGAAGGAATCATAACAAATTCTGCTTTGGAGGGTCAATAGTTCTCCATAAACAAAGGGTAAATTGGAATTGCAAGTATCCCCACCTTAGACTCGTCCCCCGTATGGAATCACTTCTCCATTGACTAGGAAACCTTGCCTCTTTACACACAATGGAAAATCCATCAACTCATACAATTCTAGTGAAGGCATCATCGAGACGTGGCTTAAAAGGTCATCTTTGTTCAAAACCTCTGCAATCTGTGGGCCCATGGTTTCAATGAGCGTAACGAGTGGGTCACTCAAAAATGGAACATCCCCCATGTAAGTAAAGCTGTTGGGAAAGAAGCCCTTTCGGATTCGATAGTTATAGAAGGTTCCATGTTCCAACTCAGATGTTTGTGATGAAAGCAAGCTGTATACCTCGGATTTGAGTCCACCCTGAGTGGTTTTGTCTCTGTATCTAAGCAATTCAAGCTTGGATTGGTTGTGCAATATTGCCAACTTCACATTGGCAGAAGTCGACGCATTAGGCGATTCAAACACAACCAGAAGATTCCTTAATTGGCCATGAAGATTAACCTTAAGCGTGTTTATGATTGCATTGACTTGACATGTCAAGCAGTCGTCCGTGGGAGAAATTGAGAGCTCCCTAAGATACTTGGTGTGTTTGGTGATATTCTCTAAAAGACTAGTGTCGTTGTCGTAATGCAGTGCATGGGCATGGGAGAGCTCGGTACACAGTAATGCCAACGAATTCAAGTTGTCCATGTTGACTGTCTGAGAAATTAATTGGGCAATTTGAGCACCTGAACTCCTTACAAACCCCTCAAGAATGAGATTAGTCACTTGGAGCAACGTTTGACGCTGGGCAAATACCTCAAAAAACAGAATCCAGCCCGCTAGTGGACGCTCATTGTCATCATTAAGCTGATTAAGGGTGTTCAAATTACGGTCGTCCGTGTTCTCGAATGCTAATGTTCGGAGATTCTGAAAGGTGTCGTTGTCTAACATCAATAAGGCTAATCTTCGATATTTGTCGGAATGGGGGTCGTCGCCCGTTTTGCAAATGTGCAATTCAGTAAGCAGTGGTGCAATAAATGGTTCTTGAATCAGCGTGGTGAGGCTGATGACGTTGTGGAGGAGTCGTTGTGGTAAAGGATCGTCTCCCACATAGTAGAGGTCTATAATACTAGCCAGAGTTAAGATCTCGCGAAGCAGCATGATGTCACATTTTTCTGTGACTATGAGTGTATGCATAAGCAGCGCCAATTTGTCGTTTCGAGTCACAACATCTGCCAACTTGACCACATTTCCAGGTGGAACGGAAGTCCCTATATTATACAGCCAACGGCTGAGATACTTATCTGCGTAAGTTCGCAGATAGTTGTTGGTGATAACTATACGCTGATATAAGCGCATCACTGCGGGAAGGTAGAAGTACTTACTGGCAACACAAACATTGAGTAAATCACCCACCTTGAGAAGGTCAAAAATGGCTGCGAGGATCACCACAGGTAACTGCTCGAGTGACAATCTTTCATTATGTACTGGCAACACCTGGATAGGGTATCGCCAATTATGTGGTCTGTACGCAGACAGTCGTCTTCGAGACATACGACGTTGTTCCATTGGACGTCGTTTTATGGTAAAGTGTTCATTTAGTAGCAGTGGATAGTGCACCAAGATTAGACCAACCTAACAATACGCACTCCTGATAAGGTTGCAATCATGAAGATCAGGATGGTGCGGATCGTACAGCGATTGAAGCATAAATAAAGAGGTGCAGATGTGCCAAAAATCATAAGAAAATTAAAGGTTCAAAGATCCCTAACTTTTCTTTTCTGTTCCCCGGCTTTTTCTTTTTCCATTTAATCACATATTTATCCCTGCTATATCCCCACTGTTGAACCCTCAGCCTCCTGTGAAGTTGCTCGTGTGCGCGCATGCCAACCAGCCAATTTCACGATCCAGCATTCTCCATCCAATGACGAGTACACCACTAGGAATTTAGAACTGATTTGCAATTAGAATTCACTAATAACTGAACCAAAAAGATTTTGCCACCAACTTATGGCCGTGTACTAAGCCTTATACCACAGGACATGTCAAAATGCCACGGCAAACCGTTGTCATGGCTAAACACCAGTGCCTCAGATCACTGACCCTATGTACAACACTTCTCTATTGACTTTCTGAAACATCTCCCCGTCCATCTTTTCTCTTGCTCAGTTGTGCCAGGCTGGTTGCTTCCTCTGCCTGTTTGCACCATAATTTTTCCTTCAATTGCATTTCCCCAATCGCTCATCACTTTATTCACGTCAGAAGTCATCTAGCGCCGAAAATGGGGTCAGAAACTCAGGATACTTCCAGTCTACTGGACATTACCGATCCTTTCCATGGGCTTTCGTTCCAAGTTGGAGTGGCTGAGAACAAAAACCCGACCTACAGAGCCAAAATGGAGGATGTTCACACGTATGTGGCCAATTTTGCCGAGAAGCCTGATTGGGGCTACTTTGCTATCTTTGATGGCCATGCTGGCAAGCAGACCGCCCGCTGGTGCGGCAACAACTTGCACACGTTGTTAGAAGAAGAGATGCTAGCGATGGAAGCGCTGCTGTCGCCTCTGCTGTTGCTGTCTGCTCCGCTGACCAAGCTGTTCTCTCTGACTAATTCTCAACCTTCAGAAGACAACAAAGATGTGCGTGATGCCTTAAATCGTGTATTTGTCAAAGCCGATGAGTTGATCGAGCAGGAAGGCTCGGGATCCTCTGGTTGCACCGCTGCTGTCGCAGTTTTGCGCTGGGAAGGTAACCTGAAGGAAACCGAAGAAGCCACTATCAAAGGACTGCTGGCCTCGAAGCCATTCGACTTTGTGCCGTCAGAAAACCACAAGCGAATGCTCTACACTGCTAATGTGGGCGATCTGAGAATAGTTTTATGCCGTGGAAATAGGCTGTACAGATTAACTTACGATCACAAGGCTTCAGATGCCAAAGAGATTTCAAGAATTCGTGAGGCGGGAGGCTTGGTGGTCAAAAACAGAGTCAACGGGGTATTGGCCATCACCCGCTCACTTGGCGACTCCTATGTCAAGAATTTAGTAACTGGAAGACCCTTTACTACAGCTACCGAAATAACCAAAGAGGATGAGTTTCTAATATTGGCATGCGACGGAGTCTGGGATGTAATCACCGATGACTTGGCTTGCAAGTTTGTTCAAGATATCTTCCGAGCACAGAGAGAGAAGAAGCAGCAAGAGGATCCAGGATATGCTGCGAAGAAACTCTGCCAGTATGCCATTGAAAAGGCTACTACCGATAATGTTACAGTAATGGTGGTTAAGTTAGACCCCCAGGTGTTTCCTCAAAGGGATAATTAATGGCTATTATAAGTAGTGGATTTCTGCCACTTCACTTGACTGTTCAAACTTGCCCAAATCTTTAGCCTTGATCTTAGGACGGTACAATTTGAGCAAAAGACTGCTCGTCACGACACTAAGTGATGATGCGGCCATGGCCACACTGGCCCAAACGGGACTGAGTCTCAGGTTATTATATGGATAAATTACGCCCGCCGCAATAGGAATTCCAATCATGTTGTAGACCAAACTCCATCCAAAATTGAACTTGACTCTCCGAAACACAACCTTAGAAAGATCAAGCAAGGTGCATAATGTAGCCATAGGGTGGCTCTTATTAAGTAGAATAAAATCACTGGATGTGACTGCCAAGTCTGCTCCCGTTGAAAGAGCGATGCCGACATTGGCACTGGCTAAGGCTGGAGCGTCATTGATACCGTCGCCTACCATTGCAACACTTCTTCCTGCCTCCTCTTGCAACTTCAACACCATGGCTTGTTTTTCGTCAGGCAAAACTTCGCTGATGATCCTGTCACTAGGAATTCCAATTTCTTTTCCAATAGCGCTAGCTGTGAGACCATTGTCTCCTGTGATCATCCAACATTCAATTCCTTGTTTTGTCAAGTATTCAATCACCGGTTTAGTTTCAGCTCTGACCTCATCTCTGCAAGCCAACATTACAAGTAGATGAAACTTGGCATCACCGTAGAGTTTCTTGCATTTGAGGGCAACATTTACCACCGATTTTCTCTCCTTTTTCCAGGAGTCAAGTAATTCTTTCTGCGCGGGAGAAATCTCAACGTCATTGTCTCTGAGCAAAGATTCGTTGCCAAGCAAAGCTTCATTCGGTTCGTATTCAGCCCATTGCTCATCTTGGGTCAAGAATTTAATGGCTCCTTTAAGCCCTTTCCCGGGGATAGTTTCGATGCTGGGGATCTTGTTAGAGCTCAAAGTCAATTTAGCATCGTTGAAGTTGTGACTCGAAACAAACTCCTTCACGGCTGTGGCAATTGGATGTTTGGAAGCTAACTCCAAGTCTCTGGCTAACTGCAATCCAAATAGTTTCGTTGCATCCTTCTTGTCGCTATCAACCAGAGACAATACAAACGCAAAGTTCGTGACTTTCATTTGGCCGTATGTTAACGTGCCAGTCTTGTCGAAACAAACCAAATTGGTTTGTGCAGCATCTTGGAAAGCAGCACCTCCTCCTTTTGCAAGAATTCCATACTTTGCAGCCAAACCAGAACCCACGAATAAAGCTGTTGGCGCAGCAAGACCAATTCCACAAGGACAAGCAATAACAAAGACTGCAATTGCAAATTCGAGTGCCCATACTGTCCAACCACCGACATCAATGTCAAGATAGCTCTGTGGAAGTGAGCCTGAGTATGCAAGTGCAAGCCAGATTATCCATGTAAGAACAGCCAAGCAAACAATGACAGGAACAAAGTAGCCTGTGAGTACGTCCGCAAGTCTTTGAATAGGAGCTTTCCTCATCTGTCCATCACGAACAGTGCTAACAATTTGATCGATTAGTGAATCGCCATCTACACTCAATATTTTTGCCACCACCGAATTGTTTCCGACGTTGACTGTTCCAGAATAGATCTGGTGGCCTGGGTCATGTCTTACAGGGTCTGCTTCACCAGTAAGTGCTGACTCGTCAAATTCTGAAGAACCTTCAATGAGAACACAGTCCAAAGCTGGAGACTCGCCGGTTGCAATTTTGATGTAGTCCCCCGAATCCAATAATTGAACATCGACGCTCTGATCATTAATGTAGGAGAAAGCTCCGTCATCATTTTTCGTACGATCGACAATGGTTGCTGTAGAAGCTTTCATAGAGCTCAAGCCTGCAACAGCCTCTGCCGTCTTGTTCTTGGATATACTTTCAAGTAATCTTCCAATAAGTAAGAAAAAGGTTAAGAAGACCACAGAATCAAAATAGGTAGTATGAAATCCCATTCCTGACTTTGCTTCTTGTTGAGACGAAAGAATAAGCAAGATGATACTGGCAACGTAAGAGACTGTTGTACCAAGGGACATTAGCAAGCTCATGGAACCAAATTTAAAGAATCTCTTCTTGAAAGAATTCTTGTGAAGCCAAAGTGAACGCACTTCTTTGATTGCTTTGACGTGGAAGACGTCGGCAGCAAAGAAATAGACTGGAGAGCTCAAGAAAAACACTATCCACATAACCCTGGATACGTTTCCCGTCCATAGAGGCTGCTCTAGCCACATTCTGAACGAATTGTGCGAAGGAACAAGCGACATGCCAACGATTCCAAATACAAATGTGGGAATCGCAATAATTGTGGCCAAAACGAGTCTCTTAATGATGTTGAATGTCTCTTGCTTGGCCAATTTCTTCAAATGCTCATCGATAGAAACTTGCTCAACCAAACTGCACTTGAAGATTCCATCTTTCTCCGTGTTGATGGTGTAACCCGGTTCTTCTTCCAGAGGCTGAATGTGATTTAAGTCAGATAAAAACCTTCTGATGGTCACCTTGTTCTCCACATTTGGAATATAAGTAAACTTGACAAATGGCTGGTTCAAGGTTATAGGATCCTCGATGACAATAGCATCTCCAAAACTCTTCAAGTAACCCATGATTAAATCAGGACAATTGGTGCAATACATTCCCTCAATACTGAAGTTGATGCTTCTGGACACAATCTTGCTTGAGGTATAATTAATTTTTTCCTTTTTGATGAGGTCAAAGTCGAAGCCACAATCCTCGACCACCTCCTTTAACTTGTTTATGTTTGAATCTGACCCATCATCAGCATTCTCAAGCACAAACTGGCCAGATTTCGTCACGGCATTCACACCACTGTCAAGAATGAATGGTAATTCATTCACGGCTGAGAGCACCGAGTTCACACAAGCTGCGCAGGTGATTCCGCCAATAACCGCAGTGACCTTCTCGTTTATGGTTCTCTGAATCGGTAAAATCTCGAGTAGTCTGGCAGAAAATCCAGCGTCCTCGATGGTCTGAACAATCTTATTGACAAGCTGCTTATTTGGCAAGATGACTACTGCTGAGTGCTGAAGCAAATTGACAGAATATAATGGCTCGTCTCCCTTCTGATGGATATTCAGTTCTCCAAGAACGGTTTCCAACGCTTCCGACACCGATTGTACGCACGCAGAGCACGACATGCCATTGATGGCAAATACTGTTCTGAACTCTTGTTGTGGCTTATCCACCACCACCTGAATGGTGCTGTCGGTAGAGTTGTCGTCTGTTGTAGAATCCTTTGTAGCTTCCTTTTCCTTCTCCTTCTCCTGGCAGAAGGTACAGTTTTCAACATGGTGTCTACGGATTTGGTGATTCTTGTATCTTTTCCAGACATTCAATATGGCGGTCTCCTTTGCATGAGAATCACTTTCTTTGGCTTGAGTGAAAGCTTTCACTGGCCGACCATCCCTGGTTAGCTCCCACGAAAGTGTAATAAAGCTATTCTTGTGGAGTGCATTTATGATCAATTTAGTAGCATGTTCGAGTCTCAGTGTCTTGGATTCGTATTTGTTGTTGTAGTATAGATCAGCCGTGCTATTCTGAAGCTTGTAGTAGATAGTATTGGCAGGTAATGATTCTACATCAGAGGGCGTATCGGAGGAAAAGTCGACCAATGTGAAGAAATGGCCAATGGTTTGTCTAATTGTGAACTCGCAATCCAGGCAATGGATATTGCTGATGTTGATTCGAAGGTGTTCCACAGTCATGATGAAGAGCGAGAGAAGACCTTCGATCAGAGGTTTATATTGTAAGTGCGATAATTTTGCGGCCAACGCAAAAAGTCCGCAACTTGAGTGCAGGTGATTAGAAATAGAGGTCAAGGAGGTAAAGGGGTGGGTAGAAGCTTTCAAAGATTAAGAAAGGGTGGCGAAGTTATGAGAGATTTGTGCTATCTACCTGTGTCTTGTAGCTTTTCTGTCTTTTTCCCTTTTTGTCCTATTGTCATTTCATCTTTTTATCTGATATTTGTTTTGTTAGTCTAGGTGCGAAAAGCAGGAGAGAATGATAGATAGATTTGTCATTTGCCATTTCCAGTCAGATATGAGAACATGAAAGATTTGGAAAAGAATGTCAAAAATCTCATCGAAGTAGAATGCTGGTAGTGCTCCCATGGATCTTTATTTTTGTGACAAGTTAGTAGCACAGTAGTTCGTATATCCAAGTTGTCAATGAACGAGTTCTAAACCTATGCTGGGTGGCTTTCCCCACAATTTCGTTAATACTTTTAGTCCGTGCTTCAAATTAGCAATAGTTCAATCATGCTGGGAGGATTTCTTTCGTCCAATATGGATTGTACCAAAAACTGTTGACAGCAAGAGTGACAGCAATAGTGTCATAGATCGCATTACGACCTATGTATAGATTCCTAATCTGCGCTTAGTGCAATATTGGTGAATTGAACAAGATGGGAGGGGCCCTACAAATACCCCTTTTTTGAATATACGAATTATTCACTAAAATAGTATAGTGCTAGATGCGTCACCTGTGAGTTCGAGGAAGTTCAAACGGTATTTAATGGTCGACATGTCATTGAGGTTTGGCCCCAACTCCTCGTAATGAAGTTAATCTTACTAGCAATTGTCACGTTATTACCTTTAGCGCTCAGTTCTGCTGCTCTGAAAGCATCGAATGGGTACATGAAGATAGATTTTAACATCGAGTATTCCAAACGAAACCTTTCAACAACTAAACTTCTTGGCAGAGATGGTAATTATGGACTGCTAGAAGTGTACGAGCAAGCATATTACAATTGCGATCTCCAGGTGGGCTCAAACAAGCAACATATTACTGTTTGTTTAGATACCGGTTCCTCTGATTTTTGGGTAATGGCCAGCGATGTTAAATGTTACAAATTCAAGCGGGACTTTTCATTATTTGCCAGAAATCAGTTGAACTTAGCCAAAAAGGATCAAGTCAGTGGCTCCTCGAGTACCCATTCCGGAGTTTCAACTTATCAAGCTGAAGATCAGGGTAACACCTATTTTGGTGAAGCATCTCCGACATCCTGGTATGGACCACTAGAAACCTGGTGTACTACACTTGGCAGTTTTGCAACTGATGAGTCAACTTCTTTCCACAACAATGACACTTACCCCTTCTACATCGAATACATCATGGGAAATTTTGCTTATGGAACATGGGGGACTGATACGGTGGAAATAATGGGATTTACTGTTCCTGACGTAAGTGTTGCCGTTGTCAACTCCACTAACAGCATTCAAGGTGTTCTTGGTATAGGGTTATCTAGTTTAGAATTCACATATCGTGACTTTGGATACCAGTATGCCAACCTTCCAATGCGTTTGAAGGCCGAAGGTATTACCAAAAAGAATATGTACTCATTGTTCTTGAATGAGGTGGGTGCCAAAGGGACGGTTCTTTTCGGAGCAGTAGACCACGCAAAGTATACTGGCACGCTTCAAACTCTTCCTCTTATCAACTTGTATCCACAAATTTATGAACACCCTTCTGAGTTCATGGTCTTGTTGAACAGCATAACATTGGAAGGAGCAAGTTTCAATCAAACTATTACAAGCGTAACAATTCCGGGAGTGTTGGATTCTGGTTCTCCTGTCAGTTCTTTCACAAGGCCGCTTTTCAACCGGTTTCGACAAACTTTCAACGCTGAAGATATGGGAACATGGTACAAAGTTGACTGCAACTACAATACTGAAAGTATGAATCTATTCTTCGACATTTCCGGCATTCAAATTAAAGTTCCGATGTCTGAGTTCATCGTCAGATGGAATGGGGTTTGCTACCTTAATATTGAGGAAGTTCCTGATCCTATTGGCGATGAAGTGCCCTCTATTGTCTTAGGAGATAACATCCTCCGAAGTGCTTACGTTGTATATGATTTGGATGACTACGAGGTTCTGATCGCCCAGGTAAAGTATTCAGACGACGAAGATATCGAGGTTGTCACTCTGGCTATCCCACTGGCAGTACGAGCACCCTCTTATTCGGAGCTGACCTATGACACTGCCGCTACTGGTTCAGGTACTGTCTCAGTAGCTCCCTTGTCAGTAGCAGTAACTGCCTCCAGTTCACAGACTCATCGTGTATCCAACGAAATTTCACAGACTGATCATATTTCCAACGGAATTTCACAAACTGACGTATATTCAGAGTGGAATTTGGAGTCTGATGATTATTCAGAAGTGAGTTTAGAGACTGGATACAATTGGACATTAATGACTGAAGACTCCAATTGGACAGATTTTTACAATTCGGACTTCGAATACTCGACGGAAGATTGGGAAAGTTTATTCTCTTATACTCCATTTTCATACAGCACAATTCTGTACAGCCTGTCGCTGTTCCCTACCTTCCCAACGTCCATGAATACCGGGACAACAACGGACGCCCCCAAACCCCACAGAAACTCGGCCATGAAATCATTACATTTCGAATATTCGCTTGCATTGATTCTTGGACTTTTGGTGTTCACTTTTGTTGAGTTTGTATAGTGATGGGTAAAATCACTTATTCTGCTAGCCTTTACACTCTTCTACTTTCAAGAAGCAATATCGCTGGCGATATTGTAGATTTTCGATGAAAAAGGTTTTGTATCTACTTTCAGGTTAAAAACAAAGAGCAGCTTGGTAATTAGACATTCGTAGGATCTTTTCATTCTTGAGTTTCAAATTTCGCATCCAAAGTTCAGATTTGTCAGCCACATTGGTATGATTTGTGAATGACCTACCAACAGACTTCCGACTGTGTCTTTTCTGTACTACCGAAGTAACCTCCATTATAGTGTGTTTGACATGTAATGTTGTTCAATATTGCCCTTATGCATAAGTTCATATGGTTTGATACAAGTGCCAGGGTTATGCGCACCTCAATGCTGGGTCCCCTCACACTGTCACCTATGGACATGAACCACTGTCTATAATAGACATACGAATGACTAAATGTGGTCACTTCTTCCTTGAAATATCTCGTATCGAGGATCCCAAGTATTCATCAAAGGGATGTTACACTGATCCATCATCTGACTACAGTATCCTCGCTAATGCGGCTTTATATTTAGCAATGTTAATTACAACATTCTTGAAGATAGTTTGGTTTAGGGCAACCATAAAGATCTATGAAATTCGAAAATCGCCCAAAACTTCCTGATAAAATTGTACATTCAAACCGCCAAGTTTTGAACTTTGGACTCAAGATATACGTGATTGGTGTCCGACATCATGCAAGTGGTCTTCAAGACAATAGGAAATCTTGGACATCAGCACGAGGTGCTGATTTGAAGTCATAGCACGGGTAAGTATATGTATTTGCCATTTAAGGAGTGGATTTTTGGACGATGAAGGTTAGGAGTTCGTCTGCCTTTATGAAAAACTAAAGACCAAAGTAATGGGTGTGGGAACGGTTGGGGCAATATAGTAGTCCCCTGAGTAAATACAAGTAATCAGAACTCTAGGTATTCATTTCAGAGAGTCGTAGATCTTGCAAGGCATATTCGAGAGAATTCTTTCAGCTGGCTGGTCAATTCCATTTAAGTTTCTTTTTTCCCTTTCTCTTACTGTCTCACTCCATGGGCTTGGAAGAACTTCTTCCTTAAGAATGCGAAAATCTGAAAAGATTGAAGATCAATATAAAACCGAACTACATTCAAACGAAGTATAAAGGAACATTAAAAAACTTTGACTGTGTTTCTCAGCCATTCAATTGTTCAAGGTCGATTATCTCGTACATATTACTCCTTCCACGTATCACCCGCTGTCAACTTAACCTGCAAGCATTTGACCCTATAATACATGATTCTCTATAACCAAACTATAGTATAGTATAATTCTCACCCGCCTCATCCTCAGGATAAACCTTATTCTCTACATAGAGCACCATAAAAACAACGGGAATCCCTACTAAACCGGCCATGCGCTCTCCCACGGTGTGGAAAAACATGCTGGTCACACAGAACTCGAGAAACCACACCATTAGGAGCCATGCTGAAAGCGCCCGCACAAACATCAGAATAGCGCTGATCCTCAGGCTACGTGTAGCTGTATCCGACAAAACCGGTAGGTTATTTCGGTTGTGGAGAAGAAGTAGGCTCAGTGTGAGCAAGAAATAATAGTGACCCAGCAAATCGAATCCGTCCACCCACATATTTGAAGCACTGCGGCGACATTTCCGCATCCCCATGTCCACTAGTTGAAGATTTTTGCCCACACAATGGCCTCCAGTGGCTGTGTTGAGCTTTTCCACTAACAGAGGTCCGAAGCACCAGAGGTTGACCAGTACCCAGCAGAAGGTGTTAAGGGAGTATTTGAGAAGCGGCCTAGCGACTATAGGCGTAGGGATGACATTATTGGTGTCTGCAAAGAGAAAGCAGTGGCTAGTGAAGGCTAGAGTGAACCACACATAGCCTAGATCTTGGACGAATATGGAGTTGACGGCCTCACAGAATGGATTGGAGGAAATCATACGTTTTTCCGGCAGTACCAAAATCCATATCGGTATAGTTATGACGAATATACCAACATATATTAGCGACGCTCCAATCAATGGATTCTTAGGTAGATTCATATGGGTGGTTCAGATTAGATCACATCCTCTGCAGTACAAGATAATCTAAGTAGAAATACGATGGTGTCAGCAAGAAGAAAAGAATTGAGTTCAGCTTGCCATGAAATTCGAATTTAAAGTATCGATATTGGATTTTCTGTGACTGCTGGAATTGACTTCAATACAATTTTCTTAAATCGCTTTTTTTCTATATCCCTAATCCAAAGCTAAAACTTTCTCTCTTGCATAAATCGTTTAGTTTCATAAATCGCTTCATAAGTCTGAATTCTCGTTTAATAACTGCTCAACCGTATCCACCACCATATCTTCTAACGAGATCCATTTGATGCCCAAAAGAGACGTGGTTGCCAGATTGTCGACGACGGCACATTGTGTGGCTGCTAAATACTGGCTCCCAGGCTCTCCAATGGGCAACAGTTCCTCCGTATGGGGGAAATTCTTCTTTATCAAGTCCAGAATCACCTGCCCGTTGGAAAATTCCGAACTGGCAATCAATCGTTTGCCGTATGTCTTTGGATTTTCAAACGCAGCTATGAGGACCTTCGCTACATCTCTCACATCAACAGCATATCCCTCAAATTCAGCAATTGGGTCTCCTTTTCGGAGACTGAGTATGTGCTCGATGATTCCAGCAGAATTTTTCAATCTTCCACGAGCATCCTCATCAAATTTCTGAGGGCCAAACACGTAAACTGGATTTACCACAGTTAATGTGAACTGCGGTCTATTTTGTTTCACATACTTCCATGCTGCACTTTCAGCAAACGTCTTAGAACCTCCATATGCTTGTGTACTTGATCTCATCGCCTCCTCCAATGTTACATTGTTCCACAGCTGCTCAGTGAACACCTCTCCTGGATTGAAGTTGGTGGTATTGTATACCGCAGCAATGGAAGAGGTATATACGAAATGCTTTATTGTTCCAAACTTATGGGCAGCTTTCAAGGCATTTTCAGTACCCAATATAATTGGGTCGATGAGATCTCGTTTTGTATTGCCAGATTCCAGAAAAACTGGAGACGCAATGTGGATGAACACTTCTGCATCTGGATTGGTCCTTACCACGTCGTCAAAAACATTTTCCTGGATGAAACTGGGAATCACCACGTAGTCGAAGTTAGCAAAGTGTTTCTTGCAAATTCTTGCACTCTTTTGCAATCGACAGGTACCCACTACGGAATGTCCCAGATTGACTAATTGGTGGATTGTGTGCCCTGCGATGTACCCATCAGCGCCAGTGACAATGACTTTCACCATGATATTGAGTAGAACCGCAACGTGAAGACTTGAAAAGGCAGAAAGTCCAACAAAATATTGATGTAGGTTACCTTCTACTATTTATAAGCATTTCCAAGCCTTGAGACACCTCCGAATATCGATTTGCTCAACAATGAAGACTCCGGCATCGCTACAATGAGCTGATCAGCATGGCACCACATTTCTCCGAGAAAAAGCCTCTCGGGATGAGAAGATATTCATATTACTGCAGGAATCGCTTGCGTAATTATCTATTGGTGTCAGGATGCAGATGATATTACATATGCTGTTAAGTCAGCACTTTGTTATAGTCTCATCCACCTGGGCATTGACGTACTATACGTCAAGATCTGCATGGAACAATGTCAATAAAGTACAAGAATTCCACGACGAAACCACAAGATGCACATAATGTCCTTAAACGATGTAGATTGTTCTTTTAAATATTATTTTCTATCTGTCGTCTATCCTCGTACCTGGTTCCTGGTTAACCTTAACCAATTTAGGCTACCCCAGATCACATGGTTGAATGCAGGACGATAAGCCTGATGCAACTTCACGTGACCACAAATTTTGCTATACTGACTTGATTTGTAATTGATAATCACCATTGGAACGTTTCTAGGTCAATCAGAATGTGGAAACTACGTCCCCAGTTGCGTGTTGCCCCAACCAAAGTGGTCCGATTCTCAACTGTGGCCGCACGGGCTCGCCCGCTGCCATCGGTTGCTACTGGTACCAAGAATTCTTTACCATTGAGACAAGGCCTGAATCCTCAGTTGAAATTCCCATGTCTTGACAAAATGGAACAGAAAACAGAGAAATTGGCTAATGCTGCCAGTCAGCAGGCCGAGTCCTGTTCCTCGGAGGTGTCTTCCTTGGAAGGAGGCCCGGAACCCAGCTATTCATTTGTTCAGAGTGGTTTTGAGGTCTACAAGAGTCAGAAACCAATTTTCTTCGACAACGGCGGGTTTTTACCGGATTTCGAGATCGCCTATGAGACTTGGGGTGAACTTTCTCCTGAAAAAGATAATTTGGTGATGATTCACACTGGACTTTCTGCTTCATCTCATGCCAAATCTCAACCTAAGAATACCAAGCTGGGATGGTGGGAAGATTTTATCGGATCCGGCAAGTACATCGATACAGACAAGTATTTTGTGGTGTGTACGAACGTGTTGGGAGGATGCTACGGATCAACCGGTCCTTCGTCCCGAGACCCAGCTAATAACGACTACTACGGAACTCGATTTCCTATCATCACAGTCAATGACATGGTGCGTGCACAACGTGAATTGGTTAGAGATGTTTTTGGTGTTTCCAAGATCCATGCGTCTGTAGGAGCATCAATGGGCGGTATGCAATCGTTGGCATACGCGTGGGAATTTCCTGATGAGGTGGAAAAGGTGGTGAGCATCAGTGGATGTGCTAGGTCACACCCATATTCTATTGCATTGCGTCACACCCAGAGACAGGTGTTGATGAGCGACCCAAATTGGAACAGAGGTTTTTATTACGACAAAATTCCTCCCCATGTGGGCATGAAACTTGCTAGAGAAATCGCCACGGTCACCTACCGGTCAGGACCAGAGTGGGAGTCTCGTTTCGGAAGAAATAGGGCTGACGAGAGCAAGCCCGTTGCATTTTGCCCCGACTTTTTGGTGGAAACTTACTTGGACCATGCCGGTGAAAAGTTCTGCTTGGAATACGATGCCAACTCACTCTTATATGTGCTGAAGGCAATGGATATGTTTGATTTGGGAGTCGGCAACAGGAGCAAGGCGGCTCGCCAAAGAATGGAGGCTGCCAAGTCCAACAGCTTCGCCAATGAGACAGAGAGCAATGTGCCCAAGGAGAAATATCAGGAGCGGATTGATAAGGCCACCATCTCGCCTGAAGAGGCTTTGGAAGACTTGCGAGAGGGGATGAGGAAGATTTCACACAAGGACGTGTTGATTGTGGGTGTGGAGTCCGATATACTTTTCCCAGTTTGGCAACAGCGAGAGATTGCTGAGGTGTTGAGGGCCACAAGCCACCAAAAGGATAACATTAAATACTTTGAGTTGGGCACCGACATCAGCAACTACGGCCACGATACGTTTTTGTTGAGTTTGGATCACATTGGGCCTCCAGTGAAGGAGTTTTTAGCTTAGGAAATGAATGAACGGTAGCATTTTAACTCATGGTAGCACCTGTGTCACCAATGAGGCCATATGAGGTTTATCATATCAGGTCATAATTATGTAGTTTATCTCCGTCTTCCATGTTTTGTTTTGTTTTTGCTATTCTTCTATTTCCTATTTATTTCAAACTCCAATATCATTTTAAAATCCATATGCTCAATTACGCTAAAGTGCCATAATGTGGGTCCAACTCGTAACCCAAACTTCTGCTTGCAGTGTAGACATAGTCACGAATCCTACCAAAAAGCAACTTCGCCAAACCAGTGTTCTTCTTCTTATGGGCATCCGAAACCTCCATGTGATGCGGAAGCAAATTGTCATGAGCACTCAACGACACGAACAAGGCGAAAGGCACAAACCACACAACCAAGCCGAAAAAAGAACATACCTCCGTGAACAGCGGGATTCGTGGAGGACGATAATTGGGCTTCAACCTCTCTTCAAGAGGAGGAATGTAAGGGTTATGGAAATGGTCAAACCACAAGAAATGGTTAATGATCACCAAAACGCATGATGCGAGGAAAATGGGCGACGTCAACTGTACATATGGGAACCTGACCAAGTTCTGTAAGTAAATGAAATAGGAAATTATCGAGAAGACCGTTAGCTTGAATGGGAAGTTGTCGAATAACCACAAAAGGACGAGAAGTGTTATGATAGCATAGATCAATCTCTTGAGAAATCTCTTGGTGGGCTCGGTGTGTTCCTCCACTACTTCCGAAATATAATAGAGCCCCAGAGCAATGGCAAGTACTAGAAACAGGAATCCCACCACCACTCCAATGTATGCTAAGATTTGCAAAAACATTACCTGATAACTTAACGTGGTAGAGTCTCAACGACTCTTGCTTTTCAGTAGGTGCACTACTTCAACGCTTTCGAGAAGATGGGACTTTGGGCATAAGGAATCACTAGAACATAAAGTAAAATTATATTAAAAGGATTATGCATTTTAGTCATGTCTAATCATAAATTTCAATCGGTGGAATTCTGTCCGTGTTGAAAAACCAGTTTCCTCCTTCAAGCTCGCGCAGAAGCCAATCCACGGGGAAGAGAACTAGATGGCCGTTGACTTCTTCAAGAAGACGTTGTGCCGATTCACGATCGAAAATCAGGTCTCCATTATTGACTCTTCTCCTTCTGCTGAACGCTCCTGCGCGTCTTCTGGCCTTCAGATTCTTTGCTTTGGGAGTCGTTGGCTTTTCGCTCTCAGCACCGTTCTCCATATTAGGGCTATCACTTTGGGACGTCAGTGGAGTCTCGTCGCCATTAAGCTCGTCACCATCTTCAGCATCAGCAAAGTCATCTTCATCGTCATCGATCTCCGCTTCCTCTTCAAACCTTTCAGTGTCATCCTGGTCGCCCTCTGCGATCGTATCTTGTGGTTTGAACTTCTTTTTGCGTCCCTTTTTACTGCTGAGAGAAGTCCGACTGCTGTTTCCTGATGGTATATCCCCAAGAATACCTCCCTTACTATGGTAGTCTGGCAAGTTGATGATCTGGCTGTTTCTTCTCGGACCTGGTGGACCGGTTGGCGTAGTATCGCTGTCAAAGTTGCTCTCGCTGTCAAACCGGTATTTCTCTCTCCTATTCTTCGCTTCTTCGGCCTGCGCAAGCTTGAATGCATCTGCCAATTTCATGTAGCGTTTATACTCTTTCCAATTAGGTACAAAATCGTCAGGCTGACAGTGGAACACAAGACGGAAGAGATCGGTATTCTTTCTAGCATTTTCAAACCAGATGTCTTCATAAAAATCTGGATCCAATGGATCTTCAAATCCATAGGGATCGATGAACCTTGAGGGGTTCTCCACTCCCACCAGTTCAACTTGACGCATTTGATCCTTAAACTCCTTCTCATCCAACGATACAACGGGGATACTTTCGGTATTGGCTTCTGGGTGCAAACTTTCAGATGCATCTCTTTCCGGGAATTCCCTATCGATTGATTCAGGCTTTGGTGCAGCCTCGCCTGGGTCGAGATCGTTTGGATCCCGGCGTTCTCCCGGTGACATAGGAGCAATATCAACAACATTAGGTACAAATTTTTCTGCATCTCCAGTACCTTCATTGCGTTGCGTTTCGACTGAAGTGCTAGTTGATGGACCCTTCGGGGACCCATTTGACAAAGTAGAATTATTGACCACGGGTAATCCAGCAGCAAGTCTCTTGGCGTTTTCGTCTTGATTCTGTTGAGCTGCCTTGGTTGCCATTCTCTGCAAGTATGCAATTTTCTTAAGAAGTAACCATCTCTCTTTGTTTCTATTGTAGAGAACATCCTCGGTCCATTCATCCATGTTGTCTTGAAATTCGTAGTCGTCCAGTTCCAAGAACTGCAAAACGCTTTCAACATCGGGTAATACAACTTCGTTGGCTTGAGTTCTCATTACTTTATGAGACAATTCTTTGAGGAACCTGGCACTGTCTAATCTTGCCTTGCGTCCTAAATTAGATCTGAACTTGTCAACACCTTCGCCATAGACATCATTCTTATGATCATTACTTTGCTGAACACGGGGATCGAACGAATGCTTCTTCTTTTCTCTTATTCCCTTGTTTGCTTCGTGGGGACCAGTTCTATTGTTAAAAGATAGCGGGGTAGGTTTCAAATCTGGAACCGGTGCAGTCAGTTTGCGGATGTCTTTTGGAACCTTAAATATATCACCAGACAACCCGTTCTGCTTACAGTGACGTTTCCAGCGATCAGTTCCATGTGGTTGATTGAGGATGTCTCGAGACGCCATTTCAACCGCTGCAGACAACTCGAGATTAGCCTGCTTCTTAAAAAGATTACTTGCAGCACTTATTCCCTCTTCTGTTTTAGCAAATGATTCATAGCGATCAAAAAGTCTCTCTACGATGTCCAAAACATCCACAGAAACACCAAGATGCTCTCTCATGAGCCTCATACGGAGAGTATGTGGAAATCTTCCCACATCATAAGGCTCGCCATTCATGGTTGAGTGGATAATTTCTGAATCACGAATAACGGCAGCAACTTCTGAATCTCTGACACCCCTCATAGAACGTTCGTTGATGTTGGCACTGCCAATAATAGCGACACGATCATCCACGATCATAGTCTTCGCATGAATGTAAAGTTGTTCAGTGACAAGAGATCTGTCGGGACCAATAGCACCCCATTTTCTCAAAGAGAAAAATTGAATGTAGTCATCTGGGTTGATACCATATTTTCTCAACTTGGCAAAGAGAGATGACGATCCACGAGAAATAGACATGTACTCACATTGCATGACTACTCTCACCGATGAGCCATCTGGCTTATCAACTTGAGACTCGAAACCAGGGACAAGAGGAATCAAAATCACTGCTTTCCAGGCGGTCCCCTCCTTGTGTGCACGAATAATACGATCCACAAGGGCGTCACCGATTCTGTTCTTGATTTCTGTTCCGTCAATGAAGCAAGAGGTGACAAAGAATTGATTTTCGATGTAAACAAAGTGCTCGGATTCCTCGATCAATTTCAAGTATGCCTGGTGGATACTCTCTTCATGGTCTTCCAATCCGAGTGACCAGCTTCCTGCTGACCTCAAAATTTGAATCTCACAAGTTCCCTCCAATCCCAAACCTCCAAGTTCCTCTGGAGTCAAGTCTGGCGGTGGAGTTAAAAGGGGTGTCAAACGACTGGGTCTCTTTTGTCTCAATAAGTAGTTCCATCTCTGCACGAAGTGTCTTGAGAGATCTCTAGCACCCTCTCCAGACATAACCATGTGCACATCGTGCCATGGCATTCTCGGAATGACGTTTCTGTCGTACATGCTATCGTATGGCTTGTCCAAATTGTTGAAATCCTTCACACGTGTGTTCGAATAGTCCTTTCCTGGAAAAGTTCTGAACTTCGTGAATTCGTCCTTTGTAAGGGTATCAGTGTCAAGGCCGTCGAAGTCAACTTGAGAGTCGTCTGTGAGAACATGATCAGGAGTATCATATCTTCCATAGCACAAATCGATACCTCCCATAAATGCAAGTGTATAATCGACAATGCAGATCTTTTCGTGATGAGCCCAAAAGAAAGTATTCTGCAATAATTGATTTGGAGATCTGATCACATGTATATTCTCTTGATTAAGAGAAAGGATTGAGTGTTTCGTATACAACGAATCGATTGGAACGGTACTACCAACATTTCTGTAAACGATGACGAAAACTTTAACACCTTCCTGAGCTTTTCTCTGCAAGATTCTGTCAATACGAAATTGCTGGTTACCATTAGCGGGACGACGCAAGTATAGTTCAGGTGAGAGCCACCAATCGTGAATAAAAATCACATCTTTTGCCATTTCAAGAGCACTGGAAACCGCCCAAAAGTAGTCACGGGCATCGACAAACCACTGAGCCATGCAATTCTTTCTAATTGGAGCAAATGAGTTGAAGCGATGCTTCTCTGCCCATGGATTATTAGCGATCATTTGGTTCAAGGAAGAAAGCCATAGTTTATAATCCTTTTCAGATTTTGGAATGATGACGAGTTGTCGCTCTTTATTCTCAAGAGTAATTTTCAAATGCTTGAATACTTTGTTTTGAACGTGCAGAATGGCTTTGTCGGCATCTTGTATCCTGATGTCGACATATTCCTCGTCAATCTCCGAATCAGTCTCCGAACCTCTAGTGTCCACTCTCTGGTCACCCTTACAATGTATCCTAAACTCCAGATCAACGAGAAACACTTCAAGAGGAGTAGTTGAGTTGATGTCAGAAACATACATGACGTAGGTACTTCTGACCAAACACCATTTTTCAGATCTTCTGTCAATCATTCCCTTCAAATCATTCGCTTTGAAATGACCAACACGCCAACCTTGAGATCTAGCACTTCCTCCAATGTGAACAAAACCCTGCTTACCCGTATATCCTGTTTCGTAAGAAAGTAATGCAGAGATTGGAGAAATCTCGAAGAAGTGAAAAAGACGGTTGGATTGAGGTCTCATTGCACACGCTTGAATCAAGGCTATGAGGTAGTTTGTGATCTCGTTGAGGTATTTCTGATTCTTCAACACGCGGTTGCGCATCTGTTCCGGTGATGATGTATCTAAAGAGGACAAGGAAGAGATGCTGCTCAAGCGTGATCTGAATGTAGAATGATGGTCTCTAGAATGGCCACTACCGAGTGATATTTCATCTATCGAAGCTCCATCTCTATTGGAAAAAGCACCAACTTCCAATCGTTCCCCAAGCAGGGTTCCCGGGCGAGTTTCTGAGAAAGTTTTAGAGCGGATGGATCTTTTGGTATTTTTACGGTCGCCTCTTTTCAACAGCGGAGGGACAGGGTAGTGGGGAAGCTCATCAGACTTGAAAGTGCCTCTCAATACCAGCAACTTGAATCTGGAGTGCAAATACAACAAATCCTTAGCAGTTTTCTCTACGGACCATTTGAGCCGCTGAGGCAGCACTCCGTACTCGAGATCAATGCGAAATTTACGATTTTTGGTGACTTGTGAAGCCGAAACATCCAGCACCTTGATACCAAGAAGGTTAAGAAGGAGTGGTGCACGCACAATGCCATATTCATCCTCGCACAAGCACGATGCTAGCAAGTTGATGGCAGGACTTCCCAAGGCCAAGGAATTGATGAGTCCCACAGCTCTTTCACGCGTTTCGTTGTCCTCATCTAACTCTACTGCAGCTTCATCGGCATCATCTTCTGGAGCCTCCTGGCGCAGCTCCTTATCCTTGTTCTTCTTGCGAAAAATCGTAAAGATCTTTCGTGGCTTGGACTTGTCGTCGTGTGTACTTTCAGCCTGTTTTGGCCCCGAGTTGGGTTCGGAATTGCTTCGTCCAAAGAAATTGGGTAACTTCAACACTGTGTTGGCAAGAGTTGTCTGAGACTCGTCCGTTTTGGTCCTTGGAGCCTGTGGGGTCTCGGGCGTGCAATCATAGTCAGGAGAGTTGACGGCATCGTCTGAGCCCGCGTATGGCATATCTTGGTCGCCTTCTTGCTCATCAGAGTCGCTAGAATAACGGCGTTCTTGCGGGTCAGGCTTACCAAGAAAGAAGTTGAAAGCATTACCTATGATATTTTGAGAGTCACCACCAAAACGGGAGTTACGCCGCTGAATTCTTGAAGGCAGACTGGGTGTTTGTGGATGGGTATTGAGAATATCGGCATCTATCGGGTCAATCTGGCTGGAATCGTCGTCGTGGGTGGATAAGGTTATTCGAGGCCTACCCAGTGATTGTCTAGTATCTGACATTATGAGATTTCTGAAAAGTTGAAGGTGAGGACAGCCGACTAGACGAGAAGTGACAAGGTGGAACAGCAAGTAAATGTACTCGGTGGTGCACACAGCCCGAGTGTTCTATACGGTGGGAATGTGCCGGAGAGGTACGGCTGGGTTATAGGAGCCATAGAATTAGGGTGATTGGTGGGATATTAGTATGGTTGAGTTTCCTGGGAGGATACTTGAAAGGTATTAATTTACCAATTTAGGCGCAAAATTTGGTTATTATCGTTCATGGTGGTGAAATTTGGCTGGATTCATATCATGTCATTGAGATCACTTCCTAAATAAGCAAGTGCGAGAATCGATAATGATTTAGCCCTGGAGGCAGCGAGAGTGGACACACTGAAGATACAAAGATATCGGCATTTAGAAGATTGGGAAGATGGCCATAGCTGGAGAAAAATGCTGTCTTGAGGTTGCTGTGTGGGGAGAGTGCAGATCTTCAATACTAAAGGTGTAGGACACAGTTGAGAAAATTGGGGTATGATAATTGAGGTTTATGATAATTGAGCTATGAAACTTGAGGTATAACTATTGAAATAAAAATATAAGGTGAAACAATTGAGGCATAAAAATTGATACAATAGAATAGTTAGAATAATCCGTTTCATTTGTTGGCCTACCTAAGTACAGTTTCTGGACAGAATTACCAAAAAGCGAACTTCCTGAGAAATACATTCTACAGAACAAAGTAACCTCTCCGATAAACTTAGCATATATTCAAACTACAAAACTCATTTGATTACAACTTTTCCTCCTAATTATGCATTCTAACATTCAGACTATATATGGAAATCAATTCCCTAATCCTTCAAAAATGACGTAATAAGTCTCTGCTTATGGCCCAACCAAAGAGCATATTTCGTATGGTCAGTCAAGTCACCTGCACCAGTTCTTGGATGGATCAATACTGACAAGTTGCCATGGTTCAACAGATAAAATCCCAACACACGAGCAAAAAGTGCAGGGTCGTGCTTTCCGGCAGTATCCAATTCCCACATTGGGATTGGGTGTGGGCCAATTCTTTCTTGCCAGAACTTATGAATACGAAGGTCGCCAGCCTCCAACTCTTTGGCGAATTCCTTCTGCACTTTCTCTCTGAATTCGGTAGTGAACTTCTTCTCTGCCTCGTCGGCGGGATTGTAGTAGGTGTGGAAATCGTAACTTTGAATGGAAGGAGCCATTTTTTATTTTTCTCTGATTCTCTGGAAAGTGATATCACTGAGGGTATATATAGTTGGAAGTGGTGTGGCTGTCGTGCACTTGACTATTACTAAGATTAGTCAAGATAAGACATAATGACGGGACGGCTGAGAAATTGGATTCTTTGACAAATGGAAAAGTAATAAAGTTGGCCGATTGGCTAATTATGCATATTTCTTTGCTACTTAGTCATTTTACGGATTGTCTAGTCTGACATATTGTGACATGACTTGTTTTGACATGTTCTCTCGCGTAATGACACCTTCCATGTTCATTTCTCAAAGGTATCCATTAAGTGCAAAAGGCTTCCCTCTGCCACACTATAATTTTAATGATTTTTCAAAATATTTTCGACGCTTTAAAGCCCTTACTTGATAACTTCTTACATCAACAAATAATTTATTAAGGCTTTTCATCTTGTCCCCACATTAAATCAAATTCTACATTCTTTGCTTTAAATCACCCGTTCTGTGTCCTTAATTTCCATTACATCCGTTCTATATCATCCATGCGAATATCCACATAATCTTCCCCGTCAGAAG
>Ga0160505_100218_pt1 | contig 40382 bp, 20 predicted proteins | sample DIDeMG_FD_108225 | JGI IMG/M metagenome (GOLD analysis project Ga0160505, IMG submission 108225) | Enriched chicken feces microbial communities from UW Madison campus, WI, USA - DID2874_E49_Stillage MG | ecosystem: Host-associated > Birds > Digestive system > Large intestine > Fecal ... | reverse complement strand
AGGCATAAGGTAAACATCGGCTATTGTTCGAACAAGAATTGGTGTCATTACAGCACGGCTATTCATATCGAAGCCAGGCGCTACTTATCAATTTTCAAATATAACATTGCTCAATGAACTTCGGAACCAAACAATGCCTTTACAAGACTTTACCTCTCACTAAATACTCAAACCTACAAAATGCCATACATACAACCAAACAAAACAATGCAAAACACCATACAAGCAACCCAAAATACAACATACCTTACAAAGTTGCATAAAGAAAACACAAAGTATAAAATACCCAAAATGCAAAATACAAAATAAAATTACAAAAAACTTTCAATATTAACATCTACAATATTCCTCTCGGCATCGCAATCAATGGTTGCCAATACAAATCAATACCTCATTGTATTTCGCCTACCACAAGCTCTCAAAATGTGAAAGTCATCTATTATCCTCTTCTCCATCTTTATAAAACATTTCTATTTTCAAATACAAAATTTATCAAGCCATTTCAAAAATCACTCCAATCCCTGATCTAGAAATTACCGACCCCCAAGCTAGGGCTTCAGCCCTCGGTTCCACGTGACTGCGAACCTCACCCTCAAACACACCTCCGTACACCCGATCCGGCAGACAAGCCGTTCGCACTGGAGCTCCAGCGAGAAAAAAAAATCATTTTCCACCATAGTGCTAGAAAAATTTTTTTCTTCTAATCCCATCAGGCTTACCAGTTCAACATGAAGGTATGTGAACATCGCCATATCCGCAGAGTTCTCAAGTTCTTCCACTTGCTGTATCCATTTTTCCCACTCAGATGACCACGGCAATTATTCCTCCCAGTACATGAAATTGTCACCATCACCTCACTGATGAAAGTTCAATCATGAAAATCCTCCTCCACCACATAATCTTCAATTTTTCCAAAACTATCCAGCAAAAAAGACTCTCTGAAGCATCTGCAAATATTTGTCGTTTAAATTTTCAATTACTAACCTTCAGTTAAACATCTCCTACCCAGCCAACGGTACTCAAAAGGCCATTGAAATCGAGGACGAGCACAAGTTGCGTGTCTTCTACGACAAGCGTATGGGCCAAGAGGTCGAGGGTGACTCTGTCGGAGATGAGTTCAAGGGCTACATCTTCAAGATCACCGGTGGTAACGACAAGCAGGGTTTCCCAATGAAGCAGGGTGTGTTGCACCCAACCAGAGTTAGATTGTTGTTGTCTAAGGGCCACTCTTGTTACAGACCAAGAAGAGCTGGTGAGAGAAAGAGAAAGTCCGTCAGAGGTTGTATTGTCAACCAGGACTTGTCTGTCCTTGCCTTGGCCGTTGTCAAGCAGGGTGAGCAGGACATTGAGGGTTTGACCGATGTCACCACCCCAAAGAGATTGGGTCCTAAGAGAGCCAACCACATCAGAAAGTTCTTCGGTTTGACCAAGGAGGACGATGTCAGAGACTTCGTTGTGAGAAGAACCGTTGAGAAGAACGGTAAGACTTACTCTAAGGCTCCAAAGATCCAGAGATTGGTTACTCCTCAGACTTTGCAGAGAAAGAGAGCTTTGAAGGCTAAGAAGATCAACAACGCTAAGCAGCAGAGAGACGCTGCCGCTGAGTACGCTCAGTTGTTGGCCCAGAGATTGCACGAGAGAAAGGCTGAGAGAGCTGAGATCAAGAAGAGAAGAGCTTCTTCTTTGAAGGCTTAAATCGCATCCCCTTCTAAAATCCCCTTCTAATTGGTATATTGCTACATATAAATTTACCGTTGTTTCGATGGTGTGTAGGTGCTAATTGACGACTGTACTTTACTTATTTGTAATGTAGAGCTCGAGAATTCTGTCTATTTGGTATTGTTCAAAACTGTACTTCTTGTATTCAATAATGCTATTGCTGTGGGCCTATATCTATCCTCTTGGAATTTTCTTCCTCCTCCTCTGAATACCCTCTCTTTTTTACCAATCTTTTGATGTTCTCATAAACTTGATCCGTGGTGATGTTGGATGCATAGCTGAAATTCTTCTTCACGTAGTTATCTTGCTGCTCTTTGTACCTTGGATCTCTCAAGAGGACTCTCAAGTGCTGGTCAAACTTCAGTTCTGCAACCATCTGGCCCGTAATTGGACATTGGATGCGCTTTTCATCGCCTTCTCTATTCTTTCTCTTGAGTCGAGATTCTCCGGCGGCCCTGATTTTCATTCCCTTTGGAACTGCGCTGAGCTTTTGTACCTCTGGCATTTTCACTTCATTCTGTTCAAGCGTTTCTGGCGACTCTTCGTTCACCTCACTTTCCTTCACTGGCAAAACCTCCAACTGTATCTCTTTAGACTTGGCCAGTAATGCTCGGTAAACTACGTCAGCCCTCAGAAGAGGCACCGCCAATTCTGAAACCTCATCAACAGCATCGAAGTTGACTTTGGCTACAAATGTGAAATCCTGCCAATCGATCAGAGCATACTGGAGCTGAGAATCTCTCAACTCCGACTCCTTGGCTCTCCTATCCATCTTGTGTTTCTTTTCATACACAGCTCTCTCATACGCATTTTGAAACATTTTCTGAGGTGTAGAGCTAATCAACTCATCTATGTGCTTCACAGCCTCGCTGTTCTTCTTGCCTTTAGATGCATCTATAATTGCAAGGTATTGGCGAAGATAGCTCTGGAAAACTGAATGTAGACTATGTCCACGGTTTAAAAATGCAAACTGGCTTCGATTGCCTTTTTTATCCATGTATCTATGAAGCGCTTCTGTATGTTTGGAACTGTTGATTGCACTGTACTGAGCTGTGAGTTTGATCACATTCAAATCGTAGGTAGAGATAGGCGGGAGCTCTGTCACGAATAGAAACTGCAGCGGTTCATGAAAAATTTCTTTTTGGTCGTTCTGGTTAACTGCTTCTCCATTTTTGCTCACACTCCGACCCTCTAGTAGAGACTTGTAGTATGAGTTATACTTGTCTGAGTTGTTCAAGAAGGAAAACTTACCATCGGAATCGTTTTGAAGAAGTTTTCGCTCGAAGGCAGTTCCATTCTTCTTGACATACTGTGCCGTTTTCTCGATAGTTGTCTTTATATCCTGGGGTGGTTCAGACATGGTATTTGAAGAATTGTTAGTTGATCAGTTGAGTGCAGGTGAGTAGGAAAGAAGTAAGATGATGAGCATGGATTTTCAAAGTGAAAGAGAATTAACTGGAAAGCTGGTCAACTTGGGAAAGCGGTTAAAAAAAGAGATTTCATAGGAAGTGAGTATTTGGTTTCCTTCTCTTTTCATTGTCTGATCCTTTCAATACTTGCTTATTGAAAACTCAAAAGCCATGAATCCAGTCTGCACTCAACGATCTCAAGATCGCACAAACTCCAAATATAATCAACAGTTCATAAACATTAGTTTTATCCGGTAAATTAGAATTTTGGTGGAAAATTCAGAGATTTCTATTTCATATTTCCTCATAATTCTTATAAAACGTTTCTCATCAACAATTGGCACTCTGGCCGAGTGGTCTAAGGCGCCAGGGTAAGGTTACCTTACCATACTTTCCTGGTCTCTTCGGAGGCACGAGTTCGAACCTCGTGGGTGTCAATATTTTTTTCCTTACAGTGGCTATGGCTTCATTTTTGAAAATTACGTCTTCTCAGATTGAAACCTTCTCACATCTTATAATTCTTCCATCTAGTACATTTCCCACTACTCCAGTCTACTATCTTTGGAGCAGCCTGTCACGTGTTTACGTCCATACAAACCGCGGGCCGGACATAACTAAGAGTACGCAGAGTTAACTCCAGTCATACTTCAAATGCTACATTTGACCCGAGACGCCCAGAATAAGAGTATCAGTGCACTTGAAGAAAACGAAAATGACTACAATAGTGGCTACGAGTCCAGCAGTTCCAGCGACACAAACTCACTCACGGAAGATTTGGATCAGATTGGCCGTATTCAGATCCCCAGACTCTCATCGTACTTGAGCAAGGAGAATCTCCCCAGCCTCTCCACACTTCCCAGTCTACCCCATTTCCCCACGTTCAACAATTTGACGAGTCTTCCATCTTTTCCAAATTTGCCCTCGGCCAATCTTCCGTCGTTTGACTTGACTGAATTCTCTAGGTATGTCTCTCAATATGTCCAAAATGCCACCTCCAAGATGTCAGGATCAGATTCCAAGGAGATTTCGCCCGAGGCTGAAACTCGCTTCGCCAATTCGGTAAAAACAGCGCTAGCAACAAGAATCCAAATGACAACCTTCTTGTCTGACTTGAAAGGTGGTTTGTCTCTACGAGCTGCGATCGATAGGTTGCAACCACTCACAGATGTAGTACACGAAGCCATCACGTTGCCTGCCGATGACGAATCAGATGATGAAATCATGCAAAACGACACTGAGCCTGTGGTGGTGGACGAGATCGTCAATCGGGAACAGCCTATAATGACTGAACTAATTGTTCCAGAAGGCGAAGGGAGCGAGGGCCAAGGGAAACTGGCTCGTCGAAAGCGTTCGCACGCGCATAAGCGGTCGTTTCATATGAGCAAATTGGCCACCAGTCGTCTTTCTGATGGTTACGATAGCAGTGCATTCACAGGAAGTGATGTGGACGAGCTAACGGCAGAGGAGGCGCGGGCTTTGACTCATTTGGATTCTCTCGATGATTTTTTCAAAGAAGATTTGCTTCGAAAGAGAATTCAGCGAATTCAGTCCTTGACTAATTTAAGCCAGCAGCTGAAGAACAAGTTGGTGACCAAGCTCATGATGGGTAATTACTACAGATATATCAACGAGAAGTTGTGGAACGAGAAGGGAATCACGCTAAGAAAGGAAGGTGGACTTACTTTGGATGACGATCTGTTTGCAGCAGCCACTAATGATGAGTCCGCATCGGACATGTATGTTGATAAAGGCTCAGAGAGTGATACTGAGGACACTAATAATAATAATGACAATTTTGATAGTCAACATGAAGAAGACACTTACGAGGATGACTTTGGGTATGATTATGATGATGACGATGACGATGGAGATGCAGTGGTGCTTACTGAGGAAGACCAGCAGCCGTCATTTTTTGATGAGAGCAGAAACATCATGGGCTGCAGCCACTATCAGCGCAATTGCAAACTAGAATGTCCAACGTGCCAAAAATGGTTCACATGCCGTTTCTGTCACGATCAACAGGTGACCGACCATAAGTTACAACGGTCCGAAGTGAAGCATGTGCTCTGCATGTTCTGCAACACCCCACAGTTTCCTGACTCGAGCTACTGTGTCAATTGTGAGGAGGAGTTGGCCAACTACTTTTGCTCCAAGTGTGTGCTATACGATAATGATCCGGCCAAAGACATCTACCATTGTGACAAGTGTGGCATTTGTCGGTTAGGACTTGGACTTTCCAAAGACTACTTCCACTGCGATGTGTGCAATATCTGCCTTTCCATTGACTTGAAGGAACATCACAAATGTGTCACCAACACAACGCATTGCAACTGTCCCATCTGCAACGAATACCTCTTCACAAGTGTCAGCAAAGTTGTATTCATGAAGTGCGGACATCTGATCCACCAAATGTGCTACGACGAAATGATCAAGCATTCGTACAAGTGTCCCGTGTGCAAGAAAACCGTGATCAATGCTGAAACGCAGTTTCGGATTCTAGACCAAGAGATCCGACAGCAGCCACTTCCTGCTCCCTACAATATGTGGAGGTGCATTATTAGTTGCAATGATTGTAAAGGAAAGAGCAACTGTGCATATCACGTTATGGGACTTAAGTGTAAGTATTGTCAAAGCTACAACACACATCAAATCAAGTTGATCAAGCCCGAAGAAGAAGTTGACGAAGACAATGACGATGTCGATAGCAAATCCATTGGCGAGGAATCCAATGAGCGAATTACTTCGATGCGGCTCATGAAAACCAATTTGGGTTCCAACTTCTTGATCGAGGGCCAGAATGACCCCAACGAGCCGCACGAAAACGCCGATCGCGAAGTGACTATGACAGATGGTGCAGATGACGATGTTGGCAATTTGGTCAATTTCAGACGGTTGACCAAGGCAATTTTAGGCAACAAAGATGTTGACCGCCACTCTGTGACCAAAATGTTCCAAACTTTCATCAATTCCAGTATAATGGACATTGCCGATGCCGAAGTGGAGTCGGATGCCAAATCCGAGATGGAAATTTTTGGAGGTTTCTAAGTTTGGGGACCGTTTTGGGCCGCCTGCACAGACCCCAACATGTCTGTTTTGGGCTTCCCCAGATGACGAAAGGGCAGGTCATGCGACCAACGGACGGTGTGTGGGTTGTTGTTGGAGGCCATGCAGCAATCTCAGCACGATCCGATGCAACTTTCTTGGGTCTTTAGAGCAAGCCATTTGCGTTGGAAACTCTTGCACGTGACACACCCACTTAGTGAATAGCAAAAGCAAGCATTGGAAATTTACTCACATGGACAATAATGAAGAAAACACCCCTGAAACAAACGAAGTCAGAGAAAGCAAGTAGGACATAACCTCTTAGTTTCAACTTGATCTCAACGATTTTTAGCTGACCCTTCCGCCCCTCCCCCAACCTTCCCATGTTAGGCTAATTTGGCAACCTCCTTGTGTGCCGGTCGTCACTACCTCGTTCCGCTTCGTACACCATCAAACCCATAAGGCAAACTCCATCTAAGTTCTTCTCCACTCATCTTCTTACAAAAAGGACCCAAGGATATGAATTCGATCAAAAAATTGGTCATATCTTTGGAACCTTTCTACCCTGGTGCATCGCTCAGCTCCACCCCTGACCTAGATCCATTGAAGACGGTTGCGGAGGAAGATGAAGACAAGATTGATCAACCTGACGAATTGGTGGTCGAAGACACAAAACTTGTACGGAAACGCACTTGGTGGTCCGTCATTTCAGCTGTCTACTTCACAATCTTCATACGACCGGTGCTACTAGTCTGGCTTTTGATAACTTTCCCATTCACATACTTCTTCGAGCATGATTATCCAGCCATGGAGACAGAGGACGAAAATGAAGCCGATCTGCGTCGCGAGATGCTGAGGTCTGATATTGATGAGAAGACCGAGCTTCTCAAACGGGAAAAGATCATGGCTAATCACATAAAGTCCCCTACCGCATCCAAGTACATTATTCCGCCCCCACCACGTCTTTTCCCCAGATCCCGTAATCCAGAAAAGAAACGCAAACGGAAAACGCTTATTTTGGATCTAGACGAGACACTTATCCATTCGTTATCACGAGGTGCCCCAAGATCGTTGGGTTCCAGCAACTCATGTCACATGATCGAGTTGAAGGTCAATAACGTGGCCACGCTTTACTACGTCTACAAGCGACCATTTTGTGACTTTTTTTTGAAAGAGATATCACGGTGGTTCGAACTTCAAATCTTTACAGCGAGTGTCAAGGAGTACGCTGATCCCATCATTGATTGGTTGGAGAGCGAAATCGTAGATCACAAGCTGGCTGGCAAATCAGGTGCCAAATCCATCTTCACCAAACGCTACTATCGTGGCGATTGCACATACAGACAGGGGGTGGGCTACATCAAGGATTTGTCTCAGTTTGTTGCTAAGGAGGAGGATCTCAAGAACGTGGTCATCTTGGACAATTCTCCTGTCAGCTATGCCTTGCAGGAACACAACGGAGTGATGATAGAGGGATGGATTAACGACCAAAACGATCGTGATTTGTTGAATCTATTACCGATGTTGTATAGTTTGAGTTTGTGCATTGATGTGCGTTTCATTATTGGTCTACGAAATGGCGAGAAGCTCTTTGAGCAAAAGTAATGTGGGTTTGGGTTAAGACACTGATAGGTTAGAACGGTTATACATATGCTTATAAATTGGAATGTAGGAAGATTGATCTAATTAACGGGATATTTAGTATTTTCAGTAATTGTATTATTTTTTTTTTTTGATGGCAATGTTCTATCTGTAATGTCGCTTCACTGAGGAATAGTTTTTGCTTTCTCACCAGATTTATCAATGCTCACATAATGTAAAAGTAACATTACACCACCAAAAAATCATAAACGCCAGCAAATAATCAATAATCTTCAAAACCATAAACATTACTTAATTTCAATACATCTGATATACTCTCCCAATTTTATTTCTTCTTGCACGCACAATAATCTCATGCATCTGGTTTCCATACCTCGCGACATCTCAAATCGACTCAAGTCCATCTTCATACTATGGTCTCACTCGAACATATCCATGATTGCTTGCAAGCACAGCCGAATTCCTCGGAAATTGCTAGTACCCTCAATAACTTGGGCACGCTTCTTCGAGATGAATCCAATCGTGCGGACCCACTCCTACTGAACATTATTCCTCTTGTACTTCCATTATACAACGCTGAACCTTCCGAGGTCATCAGGGTGTTGGTCAATTACACCGCAGACAACGAAGAGAATCGAGTATATTTGACATCACAAGACCCACGCGTCCACGATTTCTGGGCTGAGGCGATGTCTCAACTCAACGACACAACCTTAGGTCTTCATACGGTTCTTCTCTTAACACAATTCATTCACAATGTCGACGACGACAAGAAAAAGATCATGGTAACTTCGCTTCTTGACCTCGGTGTTGCAGAGAGGCTACTTGACTACTGTAGTAGCTGTGAAGAGAACAACAATCGTGACAACCTCTCGATGCCTTTAGAGCTTCTCGCGGAGTTCACTGCCATGAACCCGAAGAAATTTGACTTGAAAGATCTTCTATGGGTGATTCACATCAGCTCTGGAATTATCAATGACTGTGATAGTGAGGATTGCAACGAGATGTTGTTGTATTCGTCGCAAATAGCCTTGAACGTGACGAATGTGGACCAATTGGATGGGTTGCCATCCAGCGAGACCTCTCCCATCTTGGAAATCTACGACCTCATGAACAAAATACCGTCTGATTTGGAGAACATTGCACATATCAAGAGAAATTTCTTCTCCACTTGCGGAAACATCTCATCGTATATCGACTACGATAATATGCTGGACATAGCCTTGAACAGTGAGAATCTTATCAAAACCAACAATGATCTCTATGTGGCTGCGGCACTGGCCATTCTGATTGGAAACTGTGTGTCCAGCAAAGAAACCCAGTCGGAGGTAATTGACCAACTTAGACAACTTGCAGGCTTTGAAGCGATTGTTGAAGCTGTTCTACATCTTCAATTCGGAGATGTTGTTCAGTATCAAGCATTGCACTTCTTTAACAATCTTTTCACTAATGAAACGGCAGATATCATCTTGAAAGAAGAAAATATATCCCATCTCGTTCGAATTTCCAAAGTCGTGGTTGATAACTGCAAGTACTACAAGGAAATTGGAGGCATCTACTTTAAGTTTATGCGAAAGCTAGTCACTACAGGCTTCGTGGGGGACCGCAATGTGTTTCTGTACGGCGATGTTTGGAACCAGTTGGCTTCCGCTGAGTCCGACTCGGGAATGAGTGAGGTCGAGATGCTTCTTTTGCAAGCGATTTCCACATCACCAGTGTCCAAAACCCAGTGGATCGCCAACTCTGCTCTCGTACAGAACTTACTAGCAGAGACCCTCTCGGTTGAAGGAACTATCGATGGAACATTGATTCTCGCCAAAATCAAGACGTTGGCAGTTCTACTTCAGAATTATTCTTGTACAGATATGGAGGCAAGTTTAGGACCAGAAACGTTTGTGAAGACGTTTGCCGAACCTTTCTACAAGTTGATGGAGCAGCTCTCGCAGACTCTTGCCGAAAGCACTACAAACCACAATGCAGCCGGCCAGAAAGCAGCAGTTGCCAATAACACGAAATATGTGGCTGCCATAGCAGCAGAAAAATTCTCCCAGTTCCAGACCCCTGAGCCACTTTATCAGCAGATCGTCACTGTGTGTTCTGCGATAGTGAGGCATTGAAAACGGGTATGAACGGCATTTGGCGGGAACCCGCGGAGAATCATGGTGGGGTTCTGTACCTGAACACAGGATGAAAAATTACCTTGGTAGACACTACTGTTGAAATTTCCGCCAGTGACTCAGAAGTATAAAGTGACCAAAATCCGCCAAACAGCTTCAATATTTTTGTTTTTTCCGTTTCCATCGCATAATGACTGTCAACTCCTACTTTTCTCAACTTCAGGCCTCCAAGCTCGACCCTATCGTGGAGCTCATGACTTCCTACGCCAAGGACACTCATCCTAACAAGATCGATGTCAGTATTGGAGTTTACAAGACCGAAGAAGGTGATCCCAACTACATCTTCCCCTGTGTCCAGGCTGCCAAGGAGAAGTTGGCTGCCAAAGATCCTGGCCACTGCTACACTCTGATGTCTGGTATCCCCGCATTTGTCTCTAGTGCCCAAAAAACCATCTTTGGTGCCAACCACGATGATGTGGTTTCTGTCCAGGCCATCTCGGGTTCTGGAGCCTTGCATTTGGCTTTCAGTTTCCTCCTCCAGACTGGTCTTCACGACTTCTACGTTGGTGCTCCAGCCTGGAGTAACTACCGTTCCATGATTGAACATGCTGGTGGAAATTACCACGAGTACCAATATTACGATCCAGTTGCCAATGCTGTGGACTTTGAGGCTGCTGTGGAAGCCTTGTCTACTGCTCCAGCCCGCTCTGTATTTGTCTTGCAGGCTGTGTGCCACAACCCTACTGGCTGTGACTACACCAAAGAACAGTGGGCTCAGATCTTGGATATCATCCAAACCAGAAACATCTTCCCCCTCTTTGACATTGCATACCAGGGATTTGCCAGTGGCGACATCAACGACGATGCCTGGGTCATCAGAGAGGCCTACAAGCGTGGCTTGGAGTTCGTGGCCTGCCAGAGTTACTCCAAGAACATGGGCTTGTACTCCGAGAGAGCTGGTTGCACGCACGTCCGCATCAATGACAAGGAAGTGGCCAACAATGTTTCGTCCCTGTTGGTTGCTACCATCAGAAGCGAGTTCTCATTTGCTCCAGCTTTTGGTGCTAGAGTTGCAACAATTGTTCAACAGGACGAGCAGTTGAGCAAGGTATGGGCTGAAAATGTTCTTGCTGTCACAGAAAGACTTGAAGGTGTCAGAAGACAGGTTTTGAACAAGCTCACAAAGTTGCAAACTCCAGGGAACTGGGAACCTATTGTTAAGCAGAACGGATTGTTCTGGTACTCTGGATTGACACCTTTACAGGTTGAAAAGTTGATTGAGGAACACCACATTTACGGAACTTCCAATGGTAGAGTGAATGTTGCTGGTTTGAACAGTTCCAACATCGATGCCTACTGTGAGGCCATTGATGCTATTGTTAGAAAATACCCATTTGAGGCTTAGATTTTGGTTTTGGAAAAGTTTGATTGACAAGTAATGAATGGAGTAATAGAGTAAAAGTTCAAGAACGATTGCAGATTAGTGGGCTTAAAAAGGAATAGATTGATGTTTACGCTTGATTGTAGTCTACATTTATCTTTCTATTCATGCATTGTAATTCTGGTATGAACCACTAGGTGGAGAAAATCAAAAGTGAATATTGCATCATTATGATGTTTGCTTGTGAATCTTCTTGAGATGGGCCTTCAAATTGTCCTTTCTATTGAAGCGGCGCCCACAATCAGGAAAATCACATTGGAAAGGTTTATCAGTGGAGTGACTTTTGAGATGCCGCTTGACGTGCTCAGGTCGCTGGAAGCGAGCAAGGCACAAAGGACATTTATGCTTTTTCTTGGGATCGTAGACGTCTTCTTCTGCCTGAACAACGATGGGCCGCTTCAGGTCGGAATTGAGGATCTCCTCCGCAAACTTTGCAATCTCATCTGTGGCAGAAGTTTCATGGATCTGGGACGCAGTTGGGTATGTGGGAACTGAGCCAGATCCAGAACGTGAGCCAGGCATAGTCGATGAACGCGATGAAGGAGTTGAATGTACGTGCTGGAGCGAAGACGAAGAACGTGTAGCAGCTATGGGCGGTAGAAGGCCATTAGATGTAGCAGTAGGAGACGCCTGAGTGATCCCAGAATTGGTGATAGAGGCAAGATCTATCGATGCTGGATAAGACTTCAATGACGATGGCCGATCTTTGGCCATTAGTTCAGGCAGCAAGAGGTCTATGGATGCTGACTTTCTGAACGGGAGGGGGGTTGTACCTTGGAAACCGGAGCTTGGTGGAGGCTCCACCTTGAAGTTGCGCAGACTGGCAACACGAGTGAGCTTGTTCATTGGCTCCTGGAACGTGTTAAAGGACTTAGCCTTGCGTAACTGTTTACATGCATCGTCCTCCTGGTCTTCGATTTTGATGGACTCCATGGTATCGTGACGACGGAGAACTGGAACACCGGAGTAGCCCTGGGACATGGAGTGAGCACCCAGTCCCCCATGACTCAGGTATGGCAAGTAGCCCAGCAGGAGCCCCAGGCTGGATGACTCGACTAGCGAGCCTCCAAAGCTGTGATTCTGTGAGATGGGGGTGAAATACTGAGGAGCAGCCATGGACTTCGCCGGAGTGGCTAATGGCGTGGCATCGTAGTCGCTGAAGCTGTTGTCCAATTTGGGTGATATGAAGGACATTTCAAACGGATTAGAGCCCAAATGCTGAGAGCTTTGTGAGGCAGGGTTGTAAGAGCCAGAGCCCTTCATGTTGGCGATGGTTGCCAACATGTGGGCCGAGCCAGGTTCCATGGCCTTCAGGCGGGTACGGCGATGAGTCTTTGGAGTTTTGCCCACTTTTAAGCCCGGCGAAGGGTTCTGGCCCCGTAATGGCGTGGTGTACAAATTGACAGATGAAATAGATGCGGACTTCTTGCGGCGAGCCGGGGTGGTCAGCACCATTGCCAGGTACGGAGAGTCCAAGAGCAGCTGGTTGGAGGCCAGCAGCAGGAGTTGGGGCATCAGGTCGCCCAGATGCAACGTGGATGACAGTACCGAGTGGGTGAACATGCCCAGAGGAGGATCCGCAGATATTGACACCGAATGGGTATGGCCGGTGACCGGAGCATAGTTTTGCGCCGAGAGGTTATGGGAAGACATGCTGTGGGACGCAAGGTTTTGATTTTGCGGGTTGTAGCGGTCGTCCAACGACACGTTGCGCAGATGATTGAAGTTGAAGCGAGAGCCCTGGTTCAACAGAAACGGAGCCAGAAGCAGCGCCAGAAACGGCGCCAGCAGGCCATCCACCGAAAAATGCTTGGAATGACGGGCACTGTGATGCAGCAGTGGCGCCTGAGCATCGAAATCCAAGTTCAACGCCAGGTCGTAATGGAAGTCGGGGAGGTCAGTCGCAAAGTCCATGTCGTCGTAGACTGGACTTTCGTCCAAGTCTCGGGGCAGAAGGTCCCTTGCCTGGAAGTCTTTGATGGTGTTGTCCTCGTCCATGTGTGGATCAGAAGCGAGAAACGGTTGCGAGAGCTGAGTGGGAGAGCTCATAAGGTACTTTTCCATGTTCCATCACCAGCAAAGTAGCGAGGCTTGGAATGTACTGGTTTGGCCAACTAAATGGGAGCAGCAGGTGAGGCTTGGATAATTGACTAAGCAGGCGAAGGGGCGGGGTGGGAAAGGAATTTTCACGGCCTGGAGTGACGACGAGTCGTGAGTGGATAGAAAAAATTTTCTGGTTGTTTGGATTGACTCGTCGAACGAACTTCTAGCGAGAATCGGATAAAAGTGACTTGAGATTGGGTGAGTATTTTTTTTCTTTTCTCTGTAACGGACTGTGAAATGCGACTGATAACTTATGGTTGCGAGTACTTCCACTAGTGGTTTGGTGCCAGGGTTGGCGGGAGGGTTTCGAGACAGAATTGAGGGAAAAGAAAAAAACGTGGATCGACTGGAGGACGTTTTAGGGGGAAGAGACTTTACGGACGTGTTATTTTCCTTGTTTTTTTTTTTTGTTGAATAAATTTCAAATCAGACAAATTGTGAAATGGGTTGTTTTACATTTTGCGCCTAATGTCGGAGACTTTCCTTCTTTGGACAAACAAGGCGGTGAGGTCAAATCCGTACCTTCGACGCGTGTGGAGAATTAATTACTCGCCTCAACGGAAACGCGTTGTTTACGCCGAGATCCGCCGAGAGGTACCGATGTTTCTCTCGGAGATTCTCCGCGAATCGAAATCTGGGTTGACTCTGCCAAAAATATTTACGATGAGGCACGGGTTTATGTCTAACAATCAAGATTTACGGAGTGTAATAGAATTTTAAATATGGATGTAGGATAAATGAAGTGGATATAATCAGGGAATAAATTGGGTGATTTTCAAGATTGATGCGAGAGCAGTAGGAATTTTTGATGCAGCGTCCAACTGGGGATGTCTATGTTGTTGACTAAATGTCCATGAAGATAAGATGTCAGGAGCAAGGTCATGGAAAAGAAAGCAAGGCAGTGACATTTGGGGCAAGGTCGATATTGAATTTTGAGCTCCTTTAATAAACTGGGTAGATTTGCTTCTGTCAATTCATCTATGACGTTCGAATTTACGCATCAGCTTGTATTGAGGAAAATCAAAATGTGGTCTGCAAAACATAAGATACGGGAGGTAATTATTTTGCACTTCATACCTGACTTCTTTTGAATAGCTCCAGATAATAATTGGTGACGAAAGTTGCAATTTGTACGGAATGTAGAATTTCATATTGGTGTTCTAGTGAGATAAGTGTTTCTAGAGTTTCAGACAAACAACCTTCCGCGCATGAGAATGAAAGTAACGGATCTCTTCGTTCATCTTAGCTAGGAGCTTGGCCAAAAGCTACTGACATTTCAAAATCTAGCTTTCAGCAGCTGAAAGAGCCAAACGAACATAAATCCAACAAAAACACGAGAGCACATATCTAAGGAAGTTAAATCAAATACTCGTCACAGTCAGATTATTCTCCATGATACGGAAGTACAAGAAAATAAGAGTGTCTATTGAGGCAGTAATGAATCCCATATTGGAATTCATTCAATTTTAACGATGTGAGGATACTCAGGAAGTCTTACTGAGGAGAGTGGTGCAAGGTATATACCACAGTACAGATAGCCATAGAGCTCCCGAGTAGCAGATTACCTTTTTCCGGAAGTAAGTCGATGCTTTATGCTGCTGGTAGAAATTAGTACATTTCTGCAAACCCATTTATGGTCGTAGCTGGCTGTGCTTAACATTTCAACATCCAAGTTTTCTCTCTTGTTTGTTTGTAGCTAGGAAGAGTTCTAGGATGACCAGACATTATATCAAATTAACAGACTTTGGATCAGAAAAATCTTACATAATGACCAAACAGGCTAAGCTGCAGTCTCTTCAATAGAATTATTTCACATTATGGTGGAATTCATGGCAGAATTTCAATTGAGAATCGGAAGTTCCCCGTTTCTAAACCCCACAAAACATATGCCTAGCATTGCATTCTGCAGTCTCAAACATCATTGTCTACTCTACTCTCTACCCTAACTCTCTCTCTCTCCAATTCATTGACTCATACTTATGGGTTCTGCTTGACAAAGTCAACACCCTTCTTGATGTTACCAATCAAGGTCTCCTTGGCCTTCTTGACCAACTCCTCCTCGTGGTCAGAAAGCTCACCCAATGGGTGGATGGTGTGGACACCCTCTGGACCAAGAGTAACCTTAGAAGAGAAGAAGTCAACACCCTCGTCCTTGAACAATGGAGAGTCAACAAAGGTTGGCTCAACAACGTCCTTCTCACCAGACAAACCGTTCAAAAGAGAACCAGCGAATCTAGCACCAGCCTGAGCCATAGACAAGGTGGCGGAACCAGCACCGTTCTTGGCCTGAACAACCTCGTCACCACCGAACTGGATTCTGTGGATCAAAGCGTCTCTCTCCTCAGTTGGCAAGTCCTTGTGGGTAGTCTGAGACAACAATGGAACAATGGTAATACCAGAGTGACCACCAACAACGGTAACCTTCTCGTTGACTGGGTTAGTACCGGCAACCTCGGAGACAAATCTAGAAGCTCTCAACACATCCAAGGTGGTAACACCGAACAACTTCTTAGGGTTGTACACACCCTTGGACTTGAACACCTCGGCCACAATTGGCACAGTCGAGTTGACTGGGTTGGAGATGATAGCCAATGCAGCCTCTGGGGCGTACTCAGCAGCAGCCTTAGCCAAGTCTCTGACAATGGAGGCGTTAGTGTTGAACAAGTCGTCTCTGGTCATTCCTGGCTTTCTTGGGACACCGGCTGGGATGACAATGACATCAGCACCAGTCAAGGCGTCCTTCAATCCCTCAGGCTCGTAGCCCTTAACGGTGGAGTTGGTTGGCACATGGGAAACATCAGCAGCCACACCTGGAGCACCTCTCAAGTCGTAGAGGGCCAAGTCAGTAACCTTGTGGTTCAACTTCAACAAAAGCGACAATGGTTGGCCAATACCTCCACCGGCACCCAAAACGGCGACCTTGAAGGCGGAAGATGGCGAGGACGAGAAAGATCTAGAAGCGACTTTGAACATTGCTAGAGTTTTATGTGGAAAGAAAAAAATTCATCCGGAATTGGGAACTTTATATAGTGTTGAGGGTGGGCCCGCGGAACCTTTTTCGATCACCTTGTCAACCAATCAGATGGGGCTAACCTCGCTACTGCACTGGGGTCCGAGCCACTCCGAATTCTGGGGAATCGGAAGAGTGGAAGAGGAAAACAATTGGAGGACTTTGAGAGACTAATGGGGTGGAATATTTGTTTGGAAGGGTTAGATCAGGAGACGGTTTTTGAATTTGGCGTTGAAGATTTTGAGAGGCACATGAGGCTATGTTGCAATTGGTTGAGTCAAGTTGGAGGTTTGTCGCAGTCAATGGAGCAGAGAAAATTTGAGATTATGGGGGAAGAAAATGTGGAACTCTGGGGATGATTTTTGTAGATTCGACGAACAAAAGTTATGGAAGAATTGCAGAAATGTGGATATTCCTCTCGATCTGACTTGACAATCCGCTCCAATATGGCCATGACATGCAATTTTTTCTGGTTTCGGTGATTAAATATTGTGGCTGGAGATTTGACTGTGAAAATGGCTAAACGGCTCGATCATACAGGCCAGTGGTACCCATACCAATGTCTGGTTTTTCCGGATGAGAACTCTATTTGAGATTCTCCACGTGATGAAATACAGACTATTAGTATTTTTTGGGACATCAGGGTTTGGCCTTTGTGTGTTTCTTGCTCGATTTGCTCAATCTGTCTTGGTATTACTGACAATTATGATCTCACCAATCATCGTAAAGTCCTGATGAGGATTTTGAATAATGGGCGAGAAGTCAACATAAGACAAATTTTTGCGCCTAGATTTCAGAACCGATGTGAAACAGTAGAAGAACTTTGCCGGGCCGAGATAGTGATCATTGCTTTCTAAAAATAGTTTGCATTCTGATTTCGTGTGACTTAGGTAAGTAGAAACATCGGTATTATTGGTCTGTGCTTTCGTTTATTCTATTAAACTTCTCACCACAAGAAAGTGTGCCAAATGGAACTGATAAATCGTGAAGTCATTACCGATAATAAGGATGATGTCCACTTCAAAAATCGAAATTAACAACCATATTCATCACGTTGTGAAACACCAGCCGAGTTGGCTATTGATGCAGTTTAATCAGCACCCACTCTACAACCCTGATTATCTGCTTAGTACAATCATACTGTGAGTAACAATCGTTCTCAGCAAGACAAGACTCAAATGCAGATACAACGTACTGGGCATCTTCCCTCACACACCTCGTGAAAGCAACCCAAGCATTCAACTGACCATATTGAAGAGAAGTGCTGAAATAAAGTAGTCATACTCATACTGAAAACCTGAAAACAAACAATACTAAACCGACGCCCCATATCATTTTCTTGTTTAGTTGACTTCATAATTACCACTGAGAGTGTAACCCATTTTAATACTTTAAATACCCCAAAATACCATAATACAGATAACTGTATTGTTATTGGCGATTCTAATTGGTAAACGCAAGAATTATGGTACGTCAATTGACAGTTGCTTCTGCAATCTGCGTTTCGTTCTGGTCTAGGTCAATCTGATGAAATTTCTATTGCAACTTATAGACACCTCGCGCATATTGGGACAACAGGATTTATAGAACATTTGGCTTTCCATCAAGACGATAGAAAAGTTCCTTCAAAATTATCAATTCCGACCACTAAAAAAAAGCATAAAAAAACAATCATTGTAAAACTAAAAACAATCTATCATTAAGTACCTCCCTCAATTTCCGAAAACGGGCTGCTATTATTATGCAGAGCCACATTAGATGTTTCATTTAAAAAAGGATTGCAAGGTTTCCAAAGGAACAGCCGAATTTGAAAAGTGTTTGTTTCGACCATCACCACAATAAAATCAAGTTACAATGGCCTCGAGAAAGTATCTTGAAGCCTCGCATGTCTTACAAGTTTACCGTCAATTTATCAATATGGTTGATGCAAATTGACAGAATAATACGAGGACATGCAGTCAACAAGTATATAGGTCTGCACTCATCAGAAGGACGAAATCATTTGGGGGTTTTTGATCTCCCTTCAAAGATTTCAGCATAGAGGGTTTCAACGTAGTTGAAAGCTGCATCAAAACAGGTATTGTGAGCTCATAGCAATTGTCTAACTCGGGAAGTGCTTATGGTTATCTTTTCCTCACTCCGATCGCCAACGTCCCAGTATCGAGAACACAACGCTGGATTTTTGTTTAAAATTATTCGAAGTGGAATTCTATTCCTTTTTTAAAGCAACCATCATAGTCCAGGCTTACCGGACAATACTCAAACTTTTCTCTGCTATCAGGTAATTCAGACACATGGCTTTATGAGCCACTCATTGTCAAAACACTTTCCCTATTTTTTTTCTGATTTTTTGGGCACGAAAGTGCATAACAAAACACAAGTCGTGAGTTGACACCTAAGATCTGCCATGTCAAAAAAAAGCCTGAAAATACACATGACAGTATCAGAAATCAAAATCTTGGGCCACATAACCGCTCCCTTGTATAAACCACTTCACTGCCCTTCTCACAATCAGTATATCTTGTCCAGTTTTTGTTAATCAGCATGAGTTTAGGCGATATCATTGGAATTAACATGAAGGAATCCTACTTACTGTGGTATGACAGTGTCGTCATCGGTTACACTTAACAGTGGATTCCTTCCGCTGACTTTTGTGAGCTTACCCTTAACATCTGCTCGATAGACGACACTATAATTTCCCTGCGCACATTTGCTGTTGTTGTAGGCTTGAGAGGTTTTTATGAAGAATTAGAAGTTAATGGCGATGATGAATCCACATGCAACATAACGGAGACCGTGACACTGACTGCGACCACAGCTGAACCCTTATTTCCTGCTGATATACAATTAAAGAAGTGATTATGCGGATCATCGGCGGTGACAGTATTCATTGCTTAATTCCTGCGTGCCGTAATTGTGCCTCTTACAAAACTGGAACTTGTCACACAAAGCGCTCCAGCCGATGGCAGCAGTAACGGAGTCTTATTTCAAAAAACCTGTGAAGCGAACTTGCGTTTTGCTGTGAACGAATTGGTGTACGCATTTGAAATCTGGCCAGAGCGACTTTTTCATAAGAAACACTATCTGGTTTTTCCGGATGGAAAAAATTCCGAGTTCTCCATGAGTAATGACTTCCACGTATTTTGTTTGGGATCATCAGAGTATAAATTTGGAGTGATGCTTCGTAGATTTGCTGTGTTCTGGTGTTCTGACAATTAGATTCTCATATTACCAATTCTAAATTATTATTCGTTCTTAGGTAGTTTTTTTTTCCTGGTTATTATAACTTATTGATAGTTTACTTTCAAAAAATTCAACATACAAAACATCCATTTGTCGAGATTGTCACTACAAATTCTCTTCCACTCTAGTATAGGTAGGAAAGCCTAACCGTGTAACGGACTCGATTTTGACACAAATTCCCGAGAAGCAGTTTGAAACGTTAAGTTGTATGCCCAAAGTCGTATGGAAGTAGTTATCTCTCCTGGTGTCTTTCAAGCTAACCGAATTCAAATCGCAGTAGTCTTTCACGGCCATGAGTGAGAGGAGTCCTACCCATTACCATCGAACGACCAATGGCAATTGCTTTACGATTGTTTCATCTAAGACAAGGTGGTTTTCGGAGTCGCTTCACTACATCTTTGAGTTCAAGCCTTTTTGTCGGTAGAAAATATAAACTTGGTGCATACTTCGCGTTCTCTACACTGTTGCAAGCTTCTTTATTTCAGCATCAAATCGGATCGATGCTGACCATACTGGTAGAAAGAAATGAGATGTTTACACAATGTATAGAGATATCTATTTCTCCTTGCCGATCGTTAGTGAGCTATGCGCTGAAGAACGTCTAGGGGCCTTTGTTTCTGCCTTATCAAAATAGCGCTACCAACTGAAATCAAACTCTACACAGCATCAATAACGATTCTGGATGAACTGTCGCGATGTTTGTAGATGGATTGGAGCCAACTACGGTAAAGTTCGGAAGCGAAACACAATCAAGACAATTGAATAACCCTAACGATTTTTCCTTTTTTGATTTATTATTGAAGATTCTGGCCAAAGACACACTATAATTATAGTTAAACTATCATAGACCTTCGTTTCTATTGTCATCCGGATAAAAAGTTAGCTTTTGAAAGATATATTTTCCTCATGTAATTCTCAAAATAATTTCCCCCAACAGAAGCCTTTATGGCCAAGTTGGTAAGGCACCTCACTAGTAATGAGGAGATCGTCAGTTCGAATCTGGCTGAAGGCATTATTTTTTGGTGTATCGCGACTTCATACTAACATTATCTTTATATTCTCATCTTATCTTTTTACTCATCATAATGTCAAAAGACCAAGCTAAAAAACACTCTATGGACATCTCCCACGTGGCGGCGGTGGAATTGCCTCTCGTGGTGAGGAATACCGATAAGGCAATTGCCATGTTGGGAGGAAAAGACAGAATCAAAAGAGCTCTCGATTCTCAGTATAAACCTCAGGCTATTCAGCCCAGCAGCCATTCCGTGGATGACAAGAACTTGGAGTTGCGCCTCCGAAATGATCCATTTCACCATCCTATTCAGGCCTCTTTCAACAGAAGAGAGAAAATTCTCCTCAAAGTATCGATCCCAAAGTCCTCTTTGCCTAGTGACTACTATGAAAACCCACATAAATATACCATTCGGGACTTGATTGGGAGAAATTCAGATAGTTCAGGACCCTCGCACAAGGTTGAGCCTGTGGCTATCATCAACAAAAATTACACTTTCCGTGCAATTGCGGACTTTCAGATGTCCACCAAGAACAACCAAACTGTGCAAGATTTCAATAAGAATATGCTCAATGTGCGTAACTACGAGGACTTGGAGAAGTACTATAAGGAGAAGCTCGAGGTCAAAGACGATTTTAAGGACCTGCTGAACTATGAGAATAAAGTCCACAACTTTATTCCTCCCCCACATTTCAGTGGAATCAGATTCCCTTTCGACTTCAAATATCAGAAGAGTCCCTACACCGTCACATTAAAAGACACCAACGGCGATGTCAAGGTTGTGATGAAATCCGACAGCAAGAAGTTGTTCACGAATACTGTGGATTACTACGGAGATTCAGTGCCCCAGTATCCATTGCCAGAAATCATCAAGAACTACGACTGGCTCTTGAAATCAGATTTGTCTCAAGAATACGCAGATAAGAAATTGTTTGATTGCATCCAATACTTGACCATGCTCTTTGATGTGAAACCTATTTGGCTTAGAAAGCTGCTCATTGATGCAACACCAGAGAATCTCAAATCTGCTGTGAAGGAGGCATTGCCGTACGTCTCCTACTGCTACAAGAACGGACCGTGGCGGTTCTGTAACGTTAAGTTGGGTGTGAATCCTAAACATGACTCCTCTTACTGGATATACCAGAGTGAATACTTCCGGTTACAAAGACTTGCGAGAGCTGATGGAAGGGAATCAGGCGTGCGGATAGTTCCAAATACCATCAAAATATCTAGCGATAGAACAGACATTAAGCTCTCAGAAGATTTGTTTTTCACCGGACTAAAGCTTCCCAAGGCCATTAACTACCAAATTGGAGATATTATGGACGCCGATATTCTTCGGGTGGTGGAGAGAGCTCAACAAAAAGATGGAAGCTTTTTCCGAGAAACCGTGGACTCACAGGATGGATGGGTTAAAAAACAAGTCATGGAAACCATCCGCAGAATTGTCAGGTATAAATTGCGTCGGTTGCAAAAAGAAGAAGCGATAGACTCGGAGAAAGTGGAAAAGATCATATCTACAGACTACACCGAAAAGGATTTGGCTGATGGCCATGGAAAGGAGGAAGATGACGATGATGAAGACAATGAAGTAATTGATAATCCTGATGAAGAAGACGATGGAGGAGAAAATGACGAAAATGATGAAAATGAAGAAGCTGAAGTTGAAGTTGAAGAGGACGAGGACGCGAACGATACTCCCATAGTCAACGAGGAAACTATTCTCCACCGAATTAAAGAGGTGGACCCACAAACAGCAAACAAAATCAACTCCTTAGTGGGTCTCATAAAACAGGATTCTATCGATCAGGCATAGTGTTGCGGTTCTAAAAGGGTTTATTCTATAGTAGGGTGGAAAAGGGTCTATGCACACCAGACGAAACTAAACACGTATTTCGGTGAGAAAACTGAATAGTGGTCTCTACTCCGTACAAACAAATGACGAAAGCCACCGAGACATTTGTTGCAGTTTTCGCAGTCAGCGCAGTGTACTTTGCACTCTACTCTGGCGTTATTCCAACGACCACATTGATCCACGATGAGATTTTGCCATACTTGCCATTCTGGGGGTTGGTGACCTTTGGTGCATACGCATTGGGCACCTTGGGTTGGGGTGTGCTTACTTTCAAAAACAAGGAGGCCAGCTACAAGGAGTTGTTGCAGCAAATTGATGAGGCTAAGACCTTCTACAAGAGCAAGGGTCTCAATTTGGATGAATAGACATGAATAAATAATATATGCAAGGGGTCAGTGGCCTACTGCTTTTGAACCTGGAGTATGTAGCAATGCCCAGACCAGAACCCCAAGAGCATCGACAAGCTTCGTAATGAACTTGAGAGTGATATCAGTAGAGCTTTTTGAAGAACACTCAACAATTGAACTGTAGGACAACACCACTTTAACGTGATGAAATAGGAAAAGAACTTGTAGAACAACTAGGCTTCGACCCGTTGCTGCTTCTGCTGCCGCTGTTGCTGTTTTCTCTTCTCCCTCATTCTCTTCTCCATCTCAGCAAATACCTTAATCAGTACTGGCACATTTCCCCACGATTCCCTCTCCTCCACCTTTCGAGCCTCAGTTGCCAGATTGGCAAGTGAAGCGGGCAAGTTCTGCTTCTCTAAGTATTGGACAGGTGGATGGAAGTCTGCGGGCCACACTCCGCCTCTCTGCACTAACTTCTCTGCAGCTTCCTTCCTCTTTCTGTTCCAATCTTTAACATCGTCGTTATACATCTCCCATACGCAATTTATACATCCACTCATGCAGCAATTGTCTGGCTCGCCCGGTTTATCAGGAACCTCGACGCCGGCGATCATTCGTGGCTCGCCCACGTTCATTCTACTGGAGCTTTGTCTGGTTTCTCCTGCGATTCTTCCTCCAAACACTCGGGCAATCTTCTCCTCAGCAGTCATGTCATCTAACTTGTAGTTGCCTTCGAAAGTTGTCTTGGTTGTTTTCTTCAACTCCTTCAACTCCTTCGAAGTCATTAGCAGCGCTTCAATGGGTTCCTGGGGATGAGTAGCCGTTTCTAATAAAAGATCGTAGAACTTGTACTTGGAGGACCACCGCCTGCTGACGGCCGAGAAACTCCTCGTGGCTGTGAGTCTTATTGTGTTTCTAATCATCTAGTCTTTTTGATTGGTCACCTAGTGAAAGTTGATTGGTGAAGCAATGTTGGTTGGGGTAAGAAGTATGTGCACGAACGCAGTTATATAGCTTACCCAGTGGAGAAGATGAACAAGCAAGACGGGTAAAATTAGGTCAGCTAATAGGGAGAGATAAAATATTCGGAGCACAATTTCAAATGAAAAAAAAAATACAAATGCTGAAACATGGAATGGGTTTGGGTAGACTCGATTCGGTCTGCTTAGTCATATTCAGATAGTTTATACAGTGTCGATGTCGAAGGCTCTCAAAGCTTCGTCTATGCTGAGGAAGAACCCGTCGCCTAGTCTGGTGGAAACGTTGAAGCTGTGGTTCAGCTCAGCGGTATCAAGCAGTAGGTACGATCTGGCCTTGTAAAACTTGGTGTAGTTGCTGTTGACTATCTTTGTAAGTCCCAGCCGAATGAAGCGATCTCTGACCTGTGAATTCATTGAAACTCGGCAAAAACTCACACAGATTTTGTCAACCTCGCTGTATCTTTTAACAGTTTCATAAAGTGCTTGCGTAGCAGAGGCGTCCATCGACGTCATTCCCTTACAATCGATGATGATGAACTTAATGGCTCCAGTGTCAAAGCCACTGATTGAGGGCTGCGAAGGATGGACAGAAAGAGTGCCGAACTTCTCGATTCTAGTAAGTTTGCTGCGAAGATCTCCTAAGTTGGCAAAGTTCAACGGTTCAGGAATCTTGATGATCAAGACTCCTTCGATCTGCTGAATTTCTGCCACAAATTCAGCCAAGTTTTCTCCCACCTTGGAGGCTGATGAAGGTTGCTCCACATGCGACGTGAAGCTCTCTTCAATCAACTCATCGGCATTACGAAAAACAGAGGTATTGGGAACACGTCCGAGGATGTGGATTTGGGACCTTGTACCTTGCTTGATAACTCTCACCACGGCAATGACAACTCCAAGCATCATTCCCATTTCCACAGACCAGAATATTGTGGCACAAAAGACTGCAGCAAGAATCATGATTTCATCGTAGCCACTGATACTCCAGAAAAATGCAATATCTTGAGGAACTTCCTCCAATATAGTAATACCGATAATGGTGGTGCTCAACGAGAGAACGCACTCAGGCAAGTAGTAAAGTGAAGGTAAGAAAAGTCGAACTGCCAAAAGAATAGTGAGTGACATGATGACAGTTGCTAATGGAGTGGAGGCTCCGGCAGATATGTTGATCTTAGATCTTCCCAACGCTCCAAAAGAAGGCATCCCTCCAAAGAAAGTAAGGGCAAAGTTGCATGCACCAAGTGCAACTAGCTCTCTGTTTGACGAGACGTTATAGTTGTATCTAGCACCGAGTGCTTTTGTTGCGGTAGTGGAGTCGAAGAAGCCGAGAAGGGCACATAAGCACGATGTGGTAAACACTTGCTTGAAAAGCGGGAGTCTGGATACATTGAATGGGTTGATGAAACCAATTTTATCGCTTTTGGATCCATCGTTCAAGTTTCCCACTACCTCGATTCCGAGACTCTGCCAGTCGAAGCGATAAGACAACCCCGTTGCTATTACCACCATACCTAACAACTCTGGAAAGTATACCGCCCATTTCATGTTGAACTTGGATAACAACACCGTTTTCAACTTTCTGATTAAGAGAACTGTCGCCAACGTGACAACCGTGACGACGACAGTGTCCACATGGGCTTCCTTAACATGCTCGAAAGCGAATGTCAACTTGTCTACAATCAGTCTGTGAGGAAAATGTACAGACAATTCCTGGAGCCCCATCTGAATATCCAACTGATTGGCTATCATGATCACACCCATGGCACCGATAAAGCCCTTCAAGAGCGACCTAGAAAGAACATTGTCGAGGAAACCCCATCTAAGCAAACCAGTTGCTAAGAGAACGCCCGACATGCCCACGGAGATTATGGAGCTCACCTCCAACGGCAGGAACTTCGACAAGTCACTTTTTGAATGCAAGAGTGTCTCAATCATTTGTCCATACAAAACAGCTGTTCCCGGCAGCGGTCCCACTACCAAAACAGGAACACCGCCAAAGATGGCATAAACTAACGCAACTGTCGCTGCAGAATACAATCCCACCAACGGAGGCAACTTGGCCAATGATGTAGCCAACGACATCACTAATGGGATCTGGAAACTGGCAAGCGAAGTTCCAGCAAGCAAATCGCCAATGAAACTCTTTCGGGAGTACTGTGGGAGCCACCTGAGAATAGGCAAGTAGTACGACACATATGCATACCAGTCGAAGTCCTTAGCGGTGATGAGATCGAAGTTGATGGAGTCAATGTCATGGTGTTCCAACACAGGTTCCATGCTTCGAGCAGACCTGATGGACTGTGACAGAGGAACCGTCAAAAGAGGTGGCCTTCGCTTAGAAGGAGGAGGCAGACTAAAGAGGAGTCGTGTGTTTTCGGTGGGGGCAGTCATTGTGTGGAAAAATGCCTGTGGTAGAAGTTGTAGCGGAGTACAATAGCACAATGCCGAGCAATGATCAGTGCGAAAGTGAGTGAAGTTCGGTGAGTACGATAATGCGACTTGGAATCGACAATTAAACCACTAGCAACGATAACAACGCCGAAAAGCCAAAGATCAAATCTAATTGTAGTATTGATAAGGACGGAGAAAAAATCGGATCTACAAAGGTAGTGCGGAGATGGTCGTCTGGTCGACATGATTTCTGATTGTGAGCTCTGAACAAAGAAAATACTGTCCTAGGATCTCAATATGATGAATAAATACTTAAGTCTTTTGCAAAATGATCTTCTCCAAGAGCTCGTTTGTGCCAAAAGGATTTTGCATGTAGAGATTATGGCCTCCCTCTGCCACGCTATGGTAGCTGGCCTTGGTCTCACCCAATGTGTCATTGATATGATGCACGAGCTTCTCTCCAGCCTCCGAGTTCATGAAGTCATATTGGCCATAGATGATGTGGGTGTTGAACTTGGCCACATCCTCTTTGCGGGCGCTGGCGAACTTATCGAGGAGTGGCCATTTGCTGGTGGTGGCTGGGGTTAATAAATACTTAATGTGGGTATCCGACACGGTTCCATTGGTAATGGAATTGTATAAATACTCGATGAGAAGCCGGCACTCCGAGTTGGTACCATACTTCAACTCGTTGTGGCTGGAGAACACTTTGGAACCACCAAGTTTCTCAATTACTCGGTTAATTGCAAAGAGCTTGCTGTACCACATATCGTAGTACATGTCCACACCCCATGGACCCAAGTACCGCAAGAGTCGAGGCAAGTATGGCTGCACGTAGTACCAAAACGTCACGGTTTTTTTGGACAAAATGGGTTGCCTGCTGAGGAAATTGAACGAGGATGGGTCCAACGAAGGCAGAACGTCAGTGCTTGGCTCGGGAATTGGAGCGGTCACCGCATAAGCATGTCTCTCCACACCTACTGGCGACAAAAGCAACAAATTTTCAAGACTATCAGGATATTTCAACGCATACGAGCCTGACCAGTAGCCTCCGTACGAATGTCCAATCAAGTAGTCGATTTTGCCGATGGCAGAGCTCTTTCTCCACGACTCTAGGGCATCAATGTAGTAGCTCTCGATGTCTTTCAAAAGAGGAATCATCTGGTCTTTATAATCCTGGCATTTCTCTACGTCCACGTCGTAACCATCTACGAGCTTGTAGTATTTCTTGTATAAGCTCTTGATGTCGGTGGGCAGGTCATCTTTGATTGTAATGTGTTTCAGTCTTGGAATGGGTCTGAAATACTTGATGGATGCCAACTTGGGGTTTGCTGAGAGTCCAAACGAGAGATTGTCCAAGAAATGGACCTTGTAGTTGTGCTTCAATCCCTTGAACTGGTTGACTAAATGGAAATTACGGGCAAAGCACCCCAAAGATGCACCGTAGCCATGAACAAACACCACATGCTTGGTGTCATACTTTGCATCGTTTACCACCTCAAAAGAAACTTCATTTATGTAATTTCCAAGATCATCAATTGGAACCTTTCTGAACATTCGAGTTACTCCGGCATTTTCGTCCAAATGACCCGGAAACAGAAGATTCACAAGCTGAATCTGGAGCTGTTCCAATCTTCCAGGCTTTAGTGAATTCCACCATATTCTCACGGTTTCTCGAAATGGGAGCTTTTTAACCACTCGAGCATTAGGCTTATAGTTTGCTGGAAGCTGAAAATGTCTCCAAGGTGTAGTGGATAGTTGTCGGGTATATCGAAGCATTAGTTGGTAATGTGAGGTAAATGGTTGGATGGAATTGGCTGTCGCGAATGTATGGGGACATTCCGTGGATAATTGGGCCATTCTGATACTTAAGTTTACCAAGGCATACCGAGTCCGCTGGTTAAGAATTTCACATGGCAGGTAATTTTATATTCGGTCAGCATTATTTTACTCGGAAAACCTACGATTATCGGGGTTCAATGGCATTGTGGTGGAGTGGAACTCTTTTTGTGAGCACTTCTAATTCTATATATGAAAGCGAAATTTAAAGGTTCTTCATTCTGTCATTTGTCATTTAAATATTTGCAAATAATTATTTGGTCTATCAAGTGTTCTGCTTTTGCTCCTTCGTTGATCTCTCATTGTATGAACATTGCTTTGGCATTTGCATCAAATTGTGGTGGCTCAACCCACTCTTCGCCTACTTCTCACCTTGGCCACCATCACCTGGTGTTCCAAATCCCTTACCTTAGCTTCCAACTCCTTTATTTTTTAATCTTTCTCTTTCGCCTCATTCTCTAAGTTAGCACGGCTGACGTCCTCGGTCACTCTAAAATTAAGTCCAATAACTCGCTAAAGGCATTCATTTGAAACGTCGTTAGAATAAATGAAACTGCGAGTGAGCTAATACTCTCCCACAAGAAATTACCTACCGTGAGAGATTGAGTACTCTTCGAAGTGTATTCGATGCTTATCGGTGGTATTACTGGGCAGGAATACCTTGTGGTGGACAGTACCAAAATGCAGAATGATGCATAGCTAACAACATAATAGTAGTATCGTTAAGTGCACCTAATTGCCAACAGCTTTCAGCCCTCGACATAAAAACGAATCATTTAGAACCATTACACTTTTGAAATTGCAAACCGAACTTGGTCTCCTTTTATTGAGTCATGAATGATGGACCCCAAGGCATCCCATCATGGTGGTCGTTACTTATATACATCGAGCCTCGGGCTAACTATTTACGCATTCATCAGTTGTCCTCTCCCTTGACCAAACCCACCTTGGCTGGTCTCAAAACTCTCTTGTTCAAAAGATAACCTGGCAGCTGCACATGGAAAACAGTACCTGGCTCCTTGTCTGGCTGAGGAATCTCAAATGTGGCCTCGTGGTGGTTAGGGTCAAACATTTCGCCCATAGGGTCGATCTTCTCAATACCGTGCTTGTTCAAGGTCTTCTCGAACACAGTTCTGGTCATCGAAACACCGTCAAACAAGTTCTTGACCTCCTCGTTGGTCTCCAACGTCTCCTCCTTGACAGAGTTCAAGGCCAAACCGAAGTTATCCAAAGACTCCAACAAGTCCTTGGCAAACTTCTGCAAGGCAAAGTCCTTGGCCTTCTGCATCTCCTTTTTAGTGGTCTCTTGCAAGTTACGGAAGTCAGCAACGGCTCTGGCGTAGTGGTTCTTCATGTCTGCGAGTTCCTTGTCTTTTGTTTGCAATTTCTCTCTCAACTCAACAATCACAGGGTCTTCAGCCTCAGCAGATTCAGCGGCTTCAGCTTCTGGAGCTTCAGCCTTCTCGCCTGTTTCTGCCTGCTCGGGCTTGGTCTCGGATTCAGAGTCCTTGTTGGCTTCAGCCTTAGTGGAGTTCAATCTCACGGTGTGAAAAGCTGCAAATCTTGGGGCAACTGCCAAGGTTGGTCTTGCTGCTCTTAAGACAGGCATACGGACCGAGGATCTGACCACGGCGGTGTAGAGTGATCTGTGCATGTTTGTTCAGTGTAAAAGCTGGTAGTAAGTTGATCACTTGAGCCGACAAATTTTCAGGCCCAATGCAGGTCCAAAAGCTTGGAAGGCAAGTGTTGGCATCATTCGGAAATGAGAGATTAAGGAGGAAAAGAGGAATTTTGAGATTGGGGCCATATAAAATTAATTTCTTTTATCTTCTTCTTGAATTGTTATCAATTCGTATTACTGTTTTTGTCTTTGGTCTGATGGGAAACTGGTCCCACTAGTGTGTATATATGGATTTGCAAGTCCAAAGCATGGAAGATGATGTAGAACAACCAAATACGGAAGGTCAAGTGGGGATAACAATACGATAAGGAAAGCGGCGCTTTCGGTCATTTCACAATTATTTCACAATGAGTTTTGGCGCCTCTCCAAATTCATGCGTCATTTATTGTTATCTCGCAGCCTTTTATCTGGTGGAGAAAGGGCGACAATGAAAATTCGTATTCAGTCATCTCATTAGTAGCCCGATATAGGAAATAAACAAAGAAGACAAGTTTTGACAAACGGTTTCTGGAACCCTTGGTAGATCATGTTGCATAGAGGGTGTTATCACTCTAAGTAAAGTTCGGCCCGCAGTGCGGCGAGATAGATCGGCCAGCACCATATACACGAGTCAAAAGGTGACATCAAATTGTTACTGCTTTTAGCCACTTCTCCGGAGGTCTTCATACAAGGATTACTGAATAATTTTTTTACTGAGAACTTTAGCTAGAAGAATTTAAGTTGACTGATGCCTGTAGAGCTGGTTTCTAAGTGAAAGGGGCCCTGGAAAAACCTTTGAATTGTGACAGGAAATAGACTTTTAGATATTACTTAAGAAATGGATTTAAGTACCGATAATGCTTTTACTGGGCGATGATGAGATTAACGAGTTTAATCCGGATAACAAAGGGGAGAAACTATAGATCATTAGCTTTTACAACCAATAATCACGATAGCCTGCAGTTAATCACATTGTGCCTGTACATAAAAAGTCACACCTGTCTTACCTGTAATGATAACTGGGGTTGTGCCTTGTGACTGCATACCAGATGGCATTTTGGTCGCACTGATAGCAATTGCTCCAATTCGCAACCATAACCGTTATGACCTCCAGGTTTGGGTTGCACTATATTTACTATAAGTTCGCCCCATCTACAAATAAATCTCATCATTATTCAAAACTCGCAGCCATGTCCAAGGATCTTCTGTACACAAACGAAGAACTTGCAGACTCCAATAGTTATGATGATGACAGAGACAATGGCTATCAGGAGCCCAAGTCAGCATGGAAGAAATTCTTGACAAAGATTCAAGTGGAAGAACCTGGAGATTTGACCACCGTGCAAAGGTATTTGTTCAACTACGATTTACGTCCTGTTGAGGCTGCACGTAGACAGTGGTCTTGGTACAACTACGTTTTCTTTTGGGTTGCCGATTCGTTCAACATCAACACTTGGATGATCGCCGCAACTGGTGTTCAAAATGGAATGACCTGGTGGCAAACTTGGCTCTCTGTGTGGGTTGGTTACGGACTTTGTGGTGCTTTTGTATCCATCTCCGCCAGAGTCGGTGTGGTTAACCATATCTCCTTCCCTATTGCTGTAAGAGGCTCGTTTGGCATTTTCTTTGCCATTTGGCCCGTCATCAACAGAGTGGTGATGTCATGTGTGTGGTATGCCGTGCAATCCATGGTGGCTGGTCCTTGTATTGGACTCATGTTGAGAAGCATATTTGGCAAGAATTTGGACAAGACCATGCATAATGGAATCAGCAACCCCAACTTGACCACTTTTGAATTCATGTCCTTTTTCCTCTTCTGGTTGTTCTCCTTGCCTTTCTTGTGGATGCCACCTCACAAGATCAGACACTTGTTCACCTTCAAGGCATATGTTGCACCCACCGCAGGAGTCGGCTTTTTGATATGGACTTTGGTCAAATGTAACGGTGTGGGTCCTGTCATTCATCAGAAGGCTACCTTGAGTGGTTCGGCTCTTGGTTGGGCCTTTGTGGAGTCGACCATGAATTCGTTGGCCAACTTTGCAACCTTAATCACCAACGCACCCGATTTCTCCCGTTTTGCCGACAAACCATCTTTCACCAACAAGTATTTGGTTCAGACAGTTTCCATCCCCTTGTGTTTCTCGCTCACTTCCTTGATTGGTATTCTTGTCAGTTCAGCCTCCACTGTCTTGTACAATGAGACGATGTGGTCTCCATTGGAAGTTTTGGGCCGTTTCTTGGATGACTACACTTCCGGAAACAGAGCTGGTGTTTTCCTCATCAGTTTGGCATTTGCCATTGCTCAGTTGGGTACAAACATCTCTGCCAACTCTCTCTCTTTTGGTACTGATGTCACCGCACTTTTGCCTCAATACTTGAACATCAGAAGAGGCTCTTATCTCTGTGCTTTGTTGGCTTTGGTTGTCCAGCCATGGAACTTATTGTCCAGTTCCTCAAAGTTTACCACCTACTTGTCTGCCTACTCGGTGTTCCTTTCTTCCATTGTAGGTGTGATTTGTTTCGATTACTACTATGTGAGAAGAGGATTCCTCAAGTTGACGCACATGTACTCAGTGAATGCCCCCGAAGATCCAAGCCAACGTTCTTTCTACATGTATAATAAGATCGGTCTCAACTGGAGAGCACTTGTGGCATACCTCTGTGGAATCTTACCAAACATTGTTGGATTCGTGGGTGCCACCACTGGTGAAGACAAGGTGCCAATAGGCGCCATGTATGTTTACCGTATAAACTTCTTCGTGGGATTCTTCTCATCGGGACTTGTTTACTCTCTTCTCTGCTTCCTTTCGCCGATTGAAGGTACACCTAATGTGGGGCCATTCGAGAAGTTGTGGCTTGAAGAGCCTCAAGACGTGGAAGATTTCGAGGAGGAGTTGCAGGGTCATGTTGTTCACGATGGAATCGAAAAAACCCAAGCGTTTACTACGGGACATTCTAAGGACGAGAAGTTCTAGCGGAGCAGGCTCCATGTTAATAGTGAGATTATCATATTGTGAAGAGTGTTGGAATGTAGTTGAAATGTAGAAATTTCGAATAAATAATATAAAAAAGTTAACAACTAATGCATAATGTGATATTCTACATTTCGAATTTGCTCAATTCCTTAAAGGTTTCATAGTTACATCTTTGTGCATCAAAAGCTATATCGCATAACTCCGGAAAATCACCTGGTTATATCTCCAATGCCGCGAGTATATGACTCATTCCGCGCAGAAGTCCACTATCGGGCCGGGATTGTGGGGATTATGCAGGAAGGGTACGTCTCCAGATAGCCAATTTTTCAAAACTTTTCAGCCGACTCGACTTTTGAATTTACATTTTCAATTCTTTTCTTATTAATTTGCTACCATGTTGTCCAGATCGGTCCGCAGAGCTTTCTCAACCTCGTCGCCAGCCTACAAGAAGTTGACCATTGGTTTGATTCCAGGTGATGGTATTGGAAGAGAGGTGATCCCAGCTGGTAGAGCCGTGTTGGAGAACTTGCCAGCCAAGTTTGACTTGCAATTCGACTTTGTTCATTTGGACGCTGGTTTTGAGTTGTTTCAGAAGACTGGAACTGCTTTGCCAGATGCCACCGTCGACACCTTGAAGGCCAAGTGTGATGGAGCATTGTTCGGTGCTGTGTCTTCTCCAACCACTAAGGTTGAGGGCTACTCTTCTCCTATTGTTGCTTTGAGAAAGAAGTTGGGCTTGTACGCCAACGTCAGACCTGTCAAGTCTGTTGAAGGAATTGGCAGACCCGTGGACATGGTGATTGTTCGTGAGAACACTGAGGACTTGTACATCAAGGAAGAGAGGACCTACACCAAGGAGGATGGAACCCAGGTTGCTGAGGCTATTAAGAGAATCACAGAGACTGCCACTATTAACATTGCTAAGATGGCTTACGACATTGCCTTGCTGAGACAGGCCATCAGAGAAGCTTCTTCTGACAGCTCTCTCCATTCTAAGCCATCAGTGACTGTGACCCACAAGTCGAATGTGTTGTCCCAGTCTGATGGTTTGTTCCGTGAGACCTGTAGAAAGGTCTACGATGCCAACAAGGACAAGTACTCGTCCATTGAGTATAAGGAACAGATTGTCGACTCTATGGTTTACAGAATGTTCAGAGAGCCTGAGATTTTCGATGTGGTCGTCGCTCCAAACTTATACGGAGATATCTTGAGTGATGGTGCTGCTGCTTTGGTTGGTTCTTTGGGTGTTGTGCCATCAGCCAATGTCGGTGCTTCTTTTGCTATTGGTGAGCCATGCCATGGTTCTGCTCCAGACATCGAGGGTAAGGGTATCTCCAACCCAATTGCTACCATCAGATCCACCGCATTGATGTTGGAGTTCATGGGCTACCAGGAAGCAGCCGCCAAGATCTACGAGGCTGTGGATGCTAACTTGAGAGAGGACAAGATCAAGACTCCAGACTTGGGTGGAAACTCTAGTACCCAGCAGGTGATCGACGATGTCGTTCGCCGTCTTTAAGTTTAAAATACGAAAACACGAATAAATGCTCTACTGTCAATTTCTATGTCTGTCTAATGAAACATGCTGCGAAGAACCCAATGCCTCCATCTTCCTTTGGCACGGACCGAACGCAACCTCCGGCCATTTCTATGCATTTGTCTTTATCGCCGTCGCAGATCGACGTGAACTCTTGCTCCCAGCCTCTCCTTTCCCAAGATGGAATGACAACCTCTCTCTTTGCCAACGTCCAGCCCTGCTTTTTGATATCTGGATCGCTCAACAAATCCACCACAACTCTTTCGTTCTCGTGGGGATGAATGGAACAAGTGGAGTATACAACCTTGCGGGCACTAGGAAATGAGAGTGCATGCTTCATGATCTTAAACTGGAATCCTGCCAACTTGTTGAGTCTCTCAGTGTCGATTTCTTCCTTAGTCTGTTCTTCAGCATTGGCATCTTCAATGGCTCTGCCAAAGATACCTGAACCGCTACATGAAGGGTCCACAATTAGACCCGTGATAGTTGGAAAGTCCTTGGGGCTGATTTTTGTGAAGTCTGAATGCGTAGGGTGTATAAGATTCTTCTTGCTCTTACCAGCGGCCTTCTCGCACATGGTTTTCAACACTTTCACTCTCTGGTTATCACGCTCAAATGCATACACTACACCGTTTTCATGATTATTCACATAAGAAGCAGCATGAGTAGTTTTATTTCCTGGAGCAGCGCAGGCGTCAATGACCTCGCTATGGATATCGTTCTCATCATAGTTGAGGATCTCTGCTGGGAAACACGAAGCACGATCCTGAATGATCACTTCTCCATGCAAATACGCATCTGTCGAAGTGAGCTTCTCCCTAGGATGAATTCCGTATAGGTTTTTAATATGGCTGTCCTGGTAAATGACGCCAGGCTTGGTGATTTCCTCGATGGAGTCCACCTTCTCCAAATTGGAAAAGAATGCATGTTTCTTAAATAGTGATTCCGCATCTGTTTTGATGGTGTTGACTCTTATCCATCTGATAGGGGTCTCATCATCGTCTAAACCATCCTTTAGTGGGAGCTGGTCCACAGACTTCACCTTATGTTTGAGTTTCAATTTAGTGAGCTCAGCTTGCATTCGTGTCTTATTGAGAAGAAATGCATCCTTGATAGGGTGCTTTCCCAGCTGGATTCTTCCTTTGGCAGAGAAGAGGAAGTCATGGACCAATAACATCAAGAGGGAGTCCTTGACCTTTAATTTTTTGATTTGTGGAACATCTTTGAGCTTCGATTTGCGAATGATCTCGTTGATGTACTCTTTATACTTCAACGTGCAAATGACCAACGCATAAACGTGTTTCGGAGAGTTTGTAAGCTTGGCATTGAAGATACGGTTCTTCAAGCCTCTGTCACCTTCCTTGACGAATTTCTCTGCTTCGAAATAGAGTTTCATGGAGTTGGAATTTGCAATCGTGCAGGAGATTGAGATGAGATGACATGGGTACAGAAAATGGGGACTAGCCGATTTCGAGTTTCTTCAATAAAAATGTGAAAAAGACTAAAAATTTCATTACGTTGTTCTATCATAGAGAAACTATTTGGAAAGGTAAGAAAAGTACGGGAAACGGAATTAAACCTGATGCCAAGTCTGACGAGATCAATATTGATAATCTATTGATCTCGTCATACGGACTTGGTGTCTTTTAAGTTCACGGAATTTTGAAAACAGAAACAGGCAGAAAAATCAAGGATAACTCAAATTTCGTTAAATTGTTCTTATCAATTCGCTTATTCATAATTTTTCGGCGATTTCTAGCAATATAGTGAAGTACCCTTTCTTTAGTTCGCAACTAATCTCAGTTAGAATCATGGCTTTACAGAATCATCTTAGACCATACAGAAATTTGTTAAACACAAAACATGCCATCAAAAATCGAAAATTTATCCTTTTCGCCCGCAAACAAACTCATGACTAAGTGCCAAGTATTATTTATTTCCTATCCTCAGAGACGTGTGACTGGACGCTAGAAAGGAAACAAACCGTGAAATTACTAAAATCGAGTCCTGCGTGGTCAACTGGTTGCCAATTGCACAGTATAGAACACCACCATCTAATACCAACACCCAGTTTCTAATAGAAGGTAAAATTTCAACAAAACATAATTCAACCACTCTAATACTCGATCACACAACCATGTATTTTTTTGTCAACTCCTCGTCCCCATTTTATTTCCATGACTCCCCTTTCTCCATCTGCGGTGTACGGATGCCTAGCCTGCCTACTCAACTCCTACACCTGTTATCCACAGCCTCCACTTCAAGGACTTCTACCACCACCGAAATGCCTCCACCTCCACCGAATGCCTTCAATCCAGGCACGCTGCTTACGGTAGGATCGCACCAGGTGTCTATAATCAAGTACATCTCGTCGGGAGGCTTTGCTCATGTGTATACATGTACAATTGATCCTCCATTCCACAATAACACCACCGCATGCTTGAAACGGGTGGTGGTACCTAACAAGACACAATTGACATTGCTTCGTCAGGAGGTTGATGCCATGAAGCGGCTTCGCGGGAATACTCATGTGGTTTCATATATTGATTCTCATGCTTCAAGGTTGAATGTTCCAGCTCCAGAGCAACCGCAGCAGTACGAAGTACTATTGTTGATGGAATACTGTCTGCGCAATGGATTAATTGATTTCATGAATGCTAGATTGACTCACAGACTTACAGAGCCCGAGATTCTCTCCATAATGAGCCAGATAACTACTGGTGTGGCTATGTGCCATCACTTACACCCTCCGTTGATCCACAGAGACATAAAGATTGAGAACGTTCTCATTGACGCAAACGGAACATACAAGCTTTGTGATTTTGGTTCTGCTGTCGAGTATAGTGGTGTACCCAAAACCTCTCAGGAACTTCAACTCTTACATCAGGACATTATGCAACACACAACTCCCCAGTATAGAGCTCCAGAAATGATAGATTTATCACGGGGCTTTCCAATTGACGACAAGCTGGATATCTGGGCTCTAGGTGTATTTTTGTATAAATTGTGTTACTATACCACGCCCTTTGAGCTGCCCCAACAGCGAACTTTGCAGGACTTGGAACAACTGATTCTCCACTCGTCGACCACGCTTCGATTCCCCCATTCCCCACCATTTTCTCCCAGACTTCAGAACATCATCAAGTGCTGCTTGCGGGAAGATCCTCGCAGAAGACCTAATGCTCTTCAACTTTTGCAGGAAGTGTGCTTGATGCAAGGTATCAAGCAAGTACCAGAGGTAATCCCATACTCAGTGAGATTGCAAAAGTCTCAGGCAGACATGAATGTGCTGAATAATGGAAACTCTAGTGGTACACAAATTACTCAAGAGACACAAAAGGTTACTCTTAGCTTGAAAGCCACCAAGTCGCCTCCTGATGCATTCGCTTCGATTGACAAGAGCAAAGTTTTGAGCATGGGATCGACCAAGTCCACTCTCAAATCTAGACCCAAATCAGCAATCTATGCTTCGGAAGGTGTCATGAAAAACAGCGATTCTACAACCTCTTTGCAAGATCTCATCAAACAGCATGTCAGCGAAAGCTCGAATGAAATTTCTAATATCAGAAAGTCCGAAGAGTTGGACCGCGGTACCTTGGATTTCTTGAGGTCTAAGCATGATGCGCACATATCATCATCCCAGAACACTGGTGGCTCCATTAAGTCGGCAATCAAAAATGGTCTCCGGAGAATAAGTACTGGTGGATCTATTGGGCCACAGAGAAGTGGCTCATTCGGCCAAAAGCGGTCCAATACCCATCCAGTTAAGCAGTCATACACTGGGTCAAGGAATGTGTCAGATGAAAACTTACGTGTTCCATCTGGCGAGCAGCCAATGAGAAAGCAGTCAATTCAAAGGCGCATGGCAGCTCTTCTTAAGAATAGCGAAAAGAAACCTGCAAAGACAGCGTCAGGATATGGAAAGTATACCGACACAGATGATCTTCTCGCTATCAACCATACCAATCTTTCAGCTAACGCCAGTGCAGAATCACTAAGTTCCTTAGACACACAGACACCAACATACTATGAGTTTGGTGAAAAGTTGACTGCCGTCTCCTCGAAAGGATCTGTCAAGAAGCTGGTGTCACCTCCGTCGATAGTCATTGAAAAGCAAGTTCCAAGCTTTGCTCCTAAGGCTGCCAAATATGGCAAGCTCTCACACAAACGCGACAGTCCTCCTTTATGTCCCCCAAGTTTGAGCCATACTCCAGGATCTAAGGGCCTCAACAGTCATACCTCGAGAAACTTAAACAAGGAGACAAAGCAGGGAAACAAGGAGAAGACTACAAGCAAGAAACCACCTCCAAAACCCAAGAAGCCACTGCATTTGCAAGTACATGATAGTAGTGATAGGAGGCTTAGCACTTCAAGTGATGTTTCCTTGCCGGACTTGGATGATCTTGAAAAGCAGTTTTCTAGAAGATTTCCCAGCTATGTTTGAGCCCATCCTATACTTACTTAGGCATGTTGGAGCGTTCTTTACTATACATAGTTTTTTCTAGGACGATTCTGAGCCCGAGTATTCCACAATAGAATCCAAAATAAAGTCAACACCTTCATCAAACTTCTCTTGAATAACATCCCACAACCCGTCCACCGAAGACTTCAAGACACGACCAAACTTTCTTCTGGGTCTCTTTCCAACCTCCTCCATATCACCTCTTGGACCTGTCGTGCCACTCCAGCAAGGGTTCATGTGACTAGTGAATATGACAGAGTTCTGGTAGTACCAGTCCACCATAGACTCATCCATCACTGGAACCAAAGATTTTAAAGTTGACCGACTGACAAAAACAATAGTGCCCTGAACCAAGTCCTTGATCTCTTGCGATGGTCTTTTTGCATACAAATGAACTATTGACTGGTATGCATCTCCAAAGCCAACAAAGACCAACTTTTTTAGCGATGGAAAATAGGTCAAGTAGTTATCCCACACCCACAATAAGAGTTCCTGTGCAAATATTGTTGGATTATAGTTGGAAGGTTTCTTCTGGCCAGTTGAATCTTTGAAGTTCAAAGAAGCAGCCATAGCCTCAGTATATGACGGTACATTGATGTCAATGTAACCAACCTTATCAGTAACATTTTCATTTGACAATTCATCCAGTATCTTGTTCATAACCTTCGGTAATGGATGTTCTAGCACAACAGATGTACTGCTTTCGATGTACCCGTTGACGGGATTGATGTTAGCCCACACTTCTGGGGGATCATGAATACAAACAACCACTGTGCTACACTCATTGATATCTGGGCTAGCCAAGACCAAATCGTCAAGATGAGACGGTAGATCGGTACTGAATACTGGGTATCTATCGTCCTTCAGATCAATCACAGGCAAGTTAATAAAGCCATACTTGGAAAACAGTTCTTGCGCCTGGTAGGCTCTGATAGGTTCAGCAAAAGATAAGATGCGGCTGCCGGGCAAGTCAAATATGTCTTCAAAGACATGAGCTGGGTTGCTAGGTTTCATACACTTCCAGTATTTGGACTGGGTCTTCATGACCTCACTGACCGTTTCTATGGCATCTAGACGAGGCTGGGTGGTGATGGTTGCCTCTGGTGGCTCACCAATCAAGACTTTGGCCACAGCCAATGCACTTTTACTGATGGAGTCCAAGTTGTATCCACCTTCCAATATAACAGTAAGTTTGCCCCGCGCAATTGCCTTTAGCATATGGGTCAATTGGCCATAACCGGCCGGAGTAACATGACATTGACCAATCAAATCACCATCGGCAGCATCAAAGCCTGCACTAACGATCACCAAATCCGGGTCGAATTCACTGATGATTGGTATAACAATCTTGCGAAAAGCGTAAACGTAGTCTGCGTCTCCCACTCCAGAATTTTGCCACGGGATGTTAACAGAAAATCCTTCACCCTTACCGTCACCAACCATTTCATGTCCTCCGTACTTCGTACCAGGATAAAATTTTCCGTTTTCGTATCGATGAAGAGAGATGTATAGTACTCTTGGGTCGTCGTAAAAGGCGCGTTGAGTACCGTTTCCATGGTGGATATCCCAATCAAGAATGACAATTCGGCGAACGGAATCCGGATATGATTTGAGAATGTTCTTTGCCGCAACTGCAACATT
>Ga0160505_100216_pt1 | contig 40762 bp, 26 predicted proteins | sample DIDeMG_FD_108225 | JGI IMG/M metagenome (GOLD analysis project Ga0160505, IMG submission 108225) | Enriched chicken feces microbial communities from UW Madison campus, WI, USA - DID2874_E49_Stillage MG | ecosystem: Host-associated > Birds > Digestive system > Large intestine > Fecal ... | reverse complement strand
TTGAGTCAAGTTCGTCTATTGGGTCGACTTCATCTATTGAGTCAAGCTCTTCTACTGAGTCGAGCTCCTCTATTGAGTCGAGCTCTTCCACTGAGTCGAGCTCTTCTATTGAGTCAAGTTCGTCTATTGAGTCAAGTTCGTCTATTGGGTCGACTTCATCTATTGAGTCGAGCTCTTCCACTGAGTCGACTTCATCTACTGAGTCAAGCTCTTCTATTGAGTCAAGCTCCTCTACTGAGTCTATTTCTGACACGGTCAAGAAAACACAGACAGTTCTGAAATCCAGACTTATGACCGCAACTACTATTGTCACCACTATCCATGGCACAGTCACTTCTTATACAACTTATTGCCCGTTACCTGATTCTGAAACACTGCCCACTTTGGTGCATATCCTGGGAGCAACAACCGTACTTACAGTAGGTGCCACCACTTCAAATGGTGAGGCAACCTCAAAAACCAAATACTCGCGGCCGGAGAATAATGACACAAAAAGCATCGTTTCTACGTGCACATCAAACGTCGCAACCACTGTGAATGGAATAGTCACTATCCATACTACGAACTCCTTATTAAAAGGATCCACGGTAATCACAAAGACCGTGTGCAGCGGACACAATGAATGTGACACCGGTTCATTTACTAAAGTCGAAATTTTGACGTTTACCGAAAAAGACACGAGCTCTTTCTCCACCGCTTATGTTTCATTGTCTGGTCCTCATTCATCTGCCAAGGAGCTGGAGAGCTACACATGGGCTCCTCAAGTTACTTTTGTGACATCTCTTACAGGTAGTATCGCTTCGATTGAGACACTAGAATCAACGAGTTCAAGAGAAACTTCGATTGTTCAAATTCAATCTGCAAGTGAGAATAAGGCACCTACAACTACATTTGATTTCATCATATTTGTGGTTTCATTATTTGCAGTTCTTATTTGATCTCCTTCAATTTCAACTGAGATAGGGAGTATCTTATTTACTTTTATGAGTGATGACTCTCCTCTCGCAAGGATTTTGTATGAACCTAGATTTTCGATGTTTCGAAGTTCATTATCTGCTTGAACGGCATCCCAATGAACTCCCTTACTATTTCTACATATGTGTTGGTCTCTAATTATTATTTTGACACGGGCCCCATGTCTGCCTACAAATGAGACTAAATGGGGCATTTTTTTCTTCTTCCTCGAATGCTTCGCATGCACTTTTGATTCCATATCTTCAATTGTTCTGGCTTTTCTTTTCGTTTATTCAATACACGCTTCTTATTAAAAGAGCATGGCTTTCACTGGTAGTTACTGCTCAGTAAGGTAACTCCAGCTACAAATTCATTATTCCTACCTTTTAGTGGTCGGCTCCTTTCTGATATAGTAGCCTCATGTATGCGTCTTCTACCTTACATCGTGTCCTTCTCCGCGTTAGTAAAACGTTATAAGGCTGATCAGATTCATCTGACCCAGATATCCGCTTGTTCGGATAGAGGCGTGGTATAACATACTATGAGATAACTGCCATTTAAGTGCCATTAGGGTTTTAAGTCTTCATATAAACTCCTCAGGAAGCAAGCTATTCTCCTAAATGCGTTACAACTTGAACACATCAAATTTCGCAGACCTTTGTGCAACAACCATAGCCCCAACCAGAAATCAAAGCCCGGGGTTTATTTAAACTTGTCGAGACTCATAGGGCCCGGGAGAGACTTGAGAAATTATTACTTTAGAATTTTCCTTCCAGAATATCCTCAGAGATCCGAGTAGGAATAGTAGATATACACGTACATTACAAAGAGGGACAAATTCGCACAATTTTCGATTACTGCGTAATAATCAACAAATCAAAAATATCAATATAATCTGGTGAGAGCTATACAATTACTGACTTGTGTACAGAATATGGATAGATCTGGTCGAATGAACGAGTTTTAGAAAAGTTAGATGGCCTGATTGGAATCAGCAGAAAAGATGGGCTGTGGTACGCAATAAAACGGAAGTCATTTAACAACCAACAGGATGACCGTGTAAGCGCATCCTGCATTAGAATTTTGCAGCCACCCGATAACCATCCAAGATAGGAAAGGGGACAATTTTTATTTTCATTTCCATGCACCACTCGCATGCGTTATTTGAACACTCGATTGCCCTTGATTATGTGGAATTTGCTGGCTTTTTGTCACAACAAATACGAGGAATTTGAGTAAATATCAAAGCGTGTCTATTGTCTCTCCGCAACATTGGGATTTCGGTATAGGACTGCTGTAGCACCCTCCGTGACGAAAACGTGTTTGTCTTAATAGGAATCGCCCATTAGCTACAGAAACATAAACTCTCAAAGATAAATTCGATACCCAACAATTGGTGCTAACCCTTCCGACATTGAATCAAATGACTCAATCACCTTGCCTTCAATTGTTTACCATGAATGAATTCTTGAAAAAACTTTTGGACTGTTTCATGCAAGGGTCTGTAATCAAGCTTGAATTCCTTCACACTCTTTGAGTTGTCTGCTTTGAAGGGGTATCCCATACTCTGTGAGATGAACTTTCTCGTCATACCTTTCAGCATTATTGGACCAACAAGCCAGACGAGAGCCTTGGGAACCTCGGACTTGGGAAGTGGATAAGCATTGAATTCCGGTCTAATCTTTCTGATTCCGAGAAGAGTAGTGTTGCTGCCATTGACGAGGTATCTGCCCTTAGCTGCAGAAGTGAATGCTGCTTTAATATAAGCTTCAGCAACATCTCTTACATCGACAACTCCAAGACTAAGTTTTGGACGTCCCGATTTGATACTCCCATCACCGAATTGTTTCATGATGGCAAAACTCTCCGATGTCGTGGGCGACAAACTAGGCCCGAAGACGAGTGTGGGATTAATAATGAATAGATCCCATTTAGATTGAGCATCGTGGATTCTCCATACCTCTTTCCCTGCCACTACCTTCGAGTACATATCTTACAGATATGGTTGATGTTCCACACCTGAAGTAGTATTCCATTGGCCTTCAGTCAGAGTATGGTTGGGAGCAGACTCGATATCTTTGTTATCCCCATACATAGCAACAGCACTACTGGTTAATACCACTCTGGTGACAGTTGGTGTCTCATTTACCGATTGTAATACATACCTTGTGCCCAAAAGAGCAGGATCAACTAAATCCTTCTGAGGGTTAGTAATTTTGGAAGTAAATGGTGAAGCTGTGTGGAAGACAACAGTGCAATCTTGCATTGCTTCGAAGTAGGAACCTTTCAGCAACAAATCTGCCTTAAAGAATTTCAATTTGCCGGTGTTCTTCGATTCGAGTTCACGAAGATGAGCGAGCTTCTCTTTTTTGGACGGGTCACGAACGGCATCGTGCACAAAAATACACTCTTCTAAAAGTGTCTTAATAATCCACCCTGCAACGTATCCTGTGCCTCTGGTAACAAGCACAGGTGTCTTGATTTGGTAAGATTCAGCAAGTAATGACAAGGACGTTGTAATTCAGTACTGTAGCGTATGTATTAACTTCTGAGTTCAGGATAATCCAAGATATATAGCGTCTCGCAAACGAGATTATGAACGTTGAGCTACACCGCTTTTTTCAACGGAATATTCAACGCTGGGTGTCGGTACATCCGGCTTCTGGGAGAAACCGAAATCAAATTAGGTGGGGACTTTCTCTACATTCTGTCGGAGTAAAACAATTTCGAAGAATGACTCTGTTAGGCAGTTATTGAAATTGGTTTCACAAGCCTCCATTCCATCTTGTAGCCGCCCGTCACCGCTTTAAGGGTATTCTTGTGGCTGATGTCATTCCTGATCGCATTGGTCTTATATTTTGAAAACAGTCTAGAACTAGAGTTACAAAGATGAGACTTGGAGACTAGAAGAGAACTGGATTCGGAGATAAAGCATTTAAACCGAAAACATCTTCGAAATTATTACTGTACATCTTCGAAAACTCCGAAGACTTGGTCATGAGCCGTGGTTATATTCTTGTTTGAAGCTCTTCCTGCAGTCTCGTAGATGTAGGTGACTATTGAACATTAAGCAGGTCTCAAAACTTGACCACGGTTTAGTAATAGACTTTGGGAGCGTTTTTGTTAGTATAAGATAGTCATTTGGCCCTTTGAATCCGTCAAGTTCAAATACCGTCTCATACGTCCAATGGCTTTTCGCATTACCTATTAGTCAATACACAAACTGACATTCTCTGACCGTTGGTTGGTATGGCGTTCTTCAGTAGTCGATTTTTTCTGGTCATATCACAAAGGTCCCACTGGTGTATTGGGTAAAATGCTTCATGAACAATTAGAAGAAATCATTCTTGGTGAAGTACAAATCATTGCGTCAGGGAAGAGATATACTGACGGGGAAAATTTATAGCATCAGAAGTTTATTCTCAATCTTATTACTTGTATGCAACTTGAGGCAAAATGGCTTTCCAATAAGATATTGTCTAGAGATTTGATTGACTTGAATAGTTTTGAAGACAGGTCTGAATAAGGATAATGCTTGCAAATTGGTCAACTGGAGGACAAACTTTGAGTAGAACAACCAGCGTGAACGTATAAAATAATGACAAGTCCCCTTTGAACTACTTCGGAGTGTAGGTCTCTTTTCAATTGATGGGAATATCTGAAGTCTATGCAGAGAAGACCAAGACCATAGCAGTATTAATAAATTTGCCTTTTTCTAGCTACCTTCCTGGCCTAGAAGACCATTGTGAGTACATATTCAAATATGTAATACAGTCACTCTGAAGGATGGACTTATAAAAGACTTTTTACTGCTAGTACCCTAGATCCTACTTAGTTAATGATGAGATGACCACAGGTGCCGTTATTTCTAAACGTCTTACTGTTGTCATCTGCTAACCTATATCATCAGTCGACCGATGTCATCTACTAACTGTTGTCAATCTCATTCCTATTGTCTTCAATTACTACCTAAATGTCTGTTTTCTGTTTTTTTTTATATAGCGTTTGCTCAATACACGTTTCTGACTAGATCCCACTCTCACAGTATTACAAAATATATCGCATTCAAAATCAACCTGATCAGATCATTCTGCTCAAAAAAGAAAAACAAAAAAACTTCAGTTTCTGACATCGGGAACGAATTCCATATGGTTCGGCTGATTATTGATAACCTAATCAGAAGATGTAGAGAATATGATCTTACAATGATGAACAACATAAATTATGTTTATGGATCGTTCGGGAAGAACATTCTGGCCATAGTCTTGCTTCCACAAGCGTGTGCCGGGTATGGAAAAATTTCTGCATGGACTACATCTGTCAAATTGTTAATTTAAAGACTATCAGCAATCTCCTAGCATAGAATGATTCATTTAAATAAGGAAAGTTTTGCTATTTCCATGCAATCTTGAAGAAATAGAGCAAATCAACCACTCATGATATTCAAGCTGAAGGAGCTCTCCATTAACTAAACAAATCAAAATAAATATTGAAGTTGAACCCCACAATCAATGGAAATGGCTATGGTGCGTTTTCTTTCATAACACTTCGACGTGGCGTGAGAGGGATGCACCCCGCTAATTATTACTAGATTCTCCTATAACCCCTGCAGTTCCGCATCATCCGCAAAAATTAGTTGACAGGTCTTGAACCCTAGATTATACAATGGCTGGGATTGCTGACTTCACCTGGCCAGCGAATTCGATTTTTCTTCCTTTTCTAATCAATTTGCCAAGACGGACATTGAATATTTGTGGCCCCCACTTCTTAGTAGAATAAATGTAGTGATACTGAGAGCAGCTCACTTATCCTATATGAAGGATGACACATTGAAGTGACGTGAGAAGGATGCACCACGCTATTTCCTGCAACCTTCTATATTTAAGAGCGTCGCAATCTATTGTTTTATTGCTAATTAACAATGTCGGCTAGAAAAATTTATGCCCGAACCGTTTACGATTCAAGAGGAAATCCTACCATTGAAGTTAATCTTTCAACTGAGTTGGGTCATTTCAGAGCTATAGTTCCTTCAGGTGCATCTACGGGATCTCACGAAGCTTTGGAATTGAGAGATGGTGATAAGTCAAAGTGGCAGGGAAAAGGTGTGTTGAAAGCAGTCAAGAATGTCAATGATGTTATAGCACCAGCATTTATCGATGCTAAATTGGATTTGAAAGACCAATCCAAAGTTGATGAATTCCTACTCTCGTTGGACGGTACAGAGGATAAATCCCGTTTGGGAGCAAATGCTATCTTAGGTGTATCTATGGCGGCATGTAGAGCAGCAGCTGAAGAGAACAAAATTCCTTTGTTCAGGCATATTGCAGAACTTGTTGGCCTTGAGAAGGAGAAGTTCGTCTTACCAGTGCCATTCCAGAATGTCTTGAATGGGGGTGTTCATGCCGGTGGTAACCTTGCCTTCCAGGAATTCATGATTGTTCCTTTACACGCCCTTTCTTTCTATGAAGCAATGAGATGGGATACCGAAGTGTATCACACATTGAAAGATCTTGCAAAGGCTAAATATGGAGCTTCAGCAGGAAATGTTGGTGATGAAGGCGGTGTGGCTCCCAATATTGATACACCAAGAGAGGCTTTGGATTTGATTGTGGCAGCAATTGACAAGGCTGGCTATCACGGTAAAATTGGCATTGCTTTAGATCCAGCCTCGTCTGAATTTTTCAAAGACGGTAAGTATGATTTGGACTTCAAGAATCCTACACCGAAGGAAAGCAACAAATTAACTGGTCAACAATTGGGAAGCCTTTACCTCGAATTACTCAGTGAGTATCCAATTGTTTCGCTTGAAGACCCCTTTGCTGAAGACGATTGGGAGTCGTGGTCTGACTTCCTTCCTAGGCTCAAAGATGCATTACCAATTATTGCTGACGACTTGACAGTAACAAATACCAAACGTATTCAAAGAGCCATTGATTCTAATGCTGCAAATACTTTGCTATTGAAAGTTAATCAGATTGGAACAATCAGTGAAGCTTTAAGTGCTGCTAAATTGGCTTACGCAAACAGATGGGGAGTACAAGTATCCCATAGATCTGGTGAGACCGAAGACACTTTTATAGCAGACTTGGCTGTTGGGTTGAGAACAGGTCAAATCAAGACGGGTGCACCAGCTAGATCAGAACGTGTTGCTAAACTCAATCAATTATTGAGAATTGAAGATGATTTAGGGGACCATGCCATTTATGCGGGTGTGAACTTTAAGCAAGGCTGGGCTTTGTGATGTTTTCATTTTTGCTAGTTTCTATTGGACGATTCTTTATGTTAGAGTTCATACTTTCAGTTTGGTACCATTGCTTAGAATTCTTACACAGCAGCTTGAGAAAAAAAATTCTTACATTTCCCAGCCCTGTGTGTATACCCTGTGAGTTACCGCTGATCGAATGTATGATTCACTCAAAATATTTGCGCTATATACACCAATGTGATCGAATCAATTTCCCTAGGCTGTTCAGAGCTCAAGAAATCAGTTTGCCAAAAACAAGTAGTCGGACTTCAACCAACTTCTTGCCCCTTCTGGGCCAAAATTTTCTAACCTAATGTGTTATTCATCAGGCTTTCTTGCGATCTAGGAGACGATTTGCGAGATAGCATGTCATTCAGACTATATCGAACCAAAGACTTTCCAACTTTGCCACAGAAAATTCTTAAGAGGAGACTTCTTGAACAATTATTTAACACTCATTTGTCTGCTATTTCAATGGATCAGTGTATGATTTTATCTGACAGTATTTCCTCTTTTCTTGAATGACAGAACAAAAAATCCTTCAATAATCTAAAGGATAAATTGACAAGTCTGTCAACTAGCATTGAAGATTCCACTAAAATTTTCGAGCTATCGGCACTTCGAGATCTTAGTGGAGAAAAACTGAGAGTCACCGCGAATAGCGGATAAATAATGGGGTAAAAGACCAAAATTGATGAGACCGCAAGAGGCAGGCTTTACTACCAAGGGGGGAGTATAGAGGGGTACTTGGCGGGTAGAGTGTAAGCGAAGTGACATTGTCAGATAAGAATGCAGATAGGTTTGACAGATTTCACATTTACAATGGAATTACCATCTCGGAATATTCACCTGATTGGGAACTTAATCCACTTAGTCATTATGTACGAAATTCTAGGATGACCCCATATCACTGATGGGGTTCATCCTCGGTACATACCTGACCAATATCAAAACAAATTCCAAAGAAAGAAACAAAGTCGTAGGATTCTGCGTTCAATTCGTTGTTTGGGGTTCCTCTTTGGGTGTCTTCCGCTTTGAAATTGGGCATTAGGCCATTATGAAAGAGCATGAGTTCAGTCTTCAGAATGTTCGGAAAACGGCATTGAGTATTCCGGACTTATTTTGTTCTTTCCGAAATTCCCCCATGCGACCCCACCTTTACCCCATTCATATGTCTGAATTTGGTAACATCAAGCTGAAAATATTATTCTCCCTGTAGCTCATGGACACCTTTTGCTATGATATGCAGTATCACTCACTGTGTGTTTTCTTGCAACGAAGAATGTCATTTGCCTTTGATAGTGCTGGTAGTGCCCAGTTTCCGGCCCACAAGATGTACCTAGTGATGGCTATGGTAAACGAAAGGGATTAGAGAAAAGGGGTCGTGCAAGAAAGTCCTGTCAATATATGCAGTCCTGCACAAGAATACGACATGCAGCTGTCTGCGTCATTGGATGGGTTGTTGCACCAAGGCGTCACTGCACCCCTCCGCTTTCAAGAAATTGGAATTTATCGCTTTCCATTCATACTGTTCGATGTCTGTCTGAGTAATTTTACGCGCCCAAATAGATTAGCGGGGTCATCAAGTCGGTAGTAGAACTGAATTACGGCTCACCCCATGTGAATATAAAAACCCACCTCTTTGCTACGTCAATGCGAGATATCAATCACCAATAAGAAAATTCCGATGAAAGACCGTTCTGGATCGGAGTCTCCTGTCGAGAAGAGACAAGCATATGAAGAGCAAGTAGCCGAGGGACAAGAGTTGTCTGTTCATGACTACATCGCTGAAACCAGACTGTGGTATAACGTGCCTCACTTGAGAACTTTATCTTGGGTCATCTTCATCATCACCATCACCTCCACCAATAATGGTTACGATGGCTCTATGTTGAACGGCTTGCAATCTTTGTCACCTTGGCAGTCTGCCATGGGCCATCCACAAGGTCAAAAGCTCGGTGCTTTGAGTAATGGTGGCTTGTTTGGTTCCATCGCTTCTTTACCTTTTGCTCCAATATTGGCTGACCGCTTTGGTCGTAGATTTGTTGTTATTTTCGGCCAGGCACTTACAGTTTTGGGTGCTATTTTGCAGGGTGTGTCCAACAGTTACGGTTTCTTTTTGGGTTCGAGAATTGTTATTGGATTTGGCTCTGGTATTGCCACCATTGGTTCTCCGACCTTGATTTCTGAATTGGCTTATCCTACTCACAGAGAAGTTTCGACTTTCGTTTACAATATTTGTTGGTACTTGGGTGCTGTTGTGGCTGCATGGGTCACATACGGAACAAGAAATATAGATGGGGATCTTTCCTGGAAGATTCCATCATACTTGCAAGGCGCTTTACCAGTCTTCCAGCTTGCTTTTTGTTGGATGATTCCTGAGTCTCCCAGATTTTATGTTGCTAAGGGTCAAATCGAAAAGGCAAGAAAAATTTTGTGCAAGCACCATATTGGAAACTCACAGGACCCTAGAGATATTGCTTTGGTCGAATTCGAGTTGAGAGAAATTGAAGGTGCGTTGGAGCAGGAGAAACTTAATGCCGGGACATCATATCTCGACTTTTTCACGAAGAAGAACTTCCGAAGAAGAGCTTTCTTAATTGTTGTAGTTGCTACTATGATGCAGCTTTCCGGTAACGGTTTGGTTTCTTACTACTTAGTTAAGGTCTTGATTTCTATTGGTATTACCGAGGAGAAGAAGCAATTACAGATTAATGGATGTTTAATGATCTATAACTTTGTTATTTGTCTCACATGTGCTTCAGTTGTTCGCTACTTTAAGAGAAGAACTATGTTTATTGCCTGTGTGGCTGGTATGTTGATGTCTTATGTGATTTGGACGATTTTGTCAGCAATAAACCAACAGAGAAACTTCGAAGACAAGTCTTTGGCCAATGGTGTACTTACTATGATCTTCTTCTTCTATTTGTTCTACGATGTTGGTTTAAACGGTTTGCCATACTTATACATTACCGAAATTTTGCCATATTCACACAGAGCAAAGGGGATCAACGTCATGCAGTTGGCTAATGTGGTTGTTTTGGTTTATAATGGATATGTCAACCCAATTGCTATGGAAGCTATCGAATGGAAATACTATATCGTGTTCTGTTGTGTTCTTGCTGTTGAGCTTGTTATTGTTATTTTTACTTTCCCGGAAACATCTGGCTACACTTTAGAGGAAGTGGCTCAAGTGTTCGGTGATGAGGCACCAGAACTCTCGCACAGACACCTTAGCACCATTGATGTGAGAAAAACTTCTTTGGAGCATGTTGAAGATGTATAATGTTTATTGTTTTACTATGTGAAATGAAAGTACTGAATATTATTTGTAGTAAATTTACAAACCTGAAGCAGAGGTATGAGAAAAAGTCATCCGAGTCATGGTATCGAACACTCTGGTCGGCTCTTGTGATGTTTGCAGATTTGCTGGTATTTTTATCATTTCCTTGAAAGACTGATTGATGACGTAACCAGGTAGAAATGATCTTAATATTGAAGAAATCTGGCTTGAGATGTTCTTTCTATATGAATCATGCGATCCAGCTACTCAAATAAGCAATACGAACAAGGGAGGAAACTATAAATACTAGATATGGTGGTAGTACCAACTTGAGTATGATTGACTATGGCAAAAATTATTTAGCATGTATTCTTTGAGAGCAGTTTAAAGAGATGAGCAAACATCACGTAGATCAAGGTAGAAAATTGGAGGATCGAGGGTGGCGTAGTGAATCATGTTTTGTTCAAAGTGCAACTCTCACTTCCAAACTACAATAAGAATACCCTCCCTCATTCTGAGTTTCATAATCAAGAATTGGTACTAAACTATACAGGATTGTCCACAGTCGCCTAAAATTGGTACCGTTTTGTCAGTAGTCTCGAACATCCAATTGACTCAATCCAGATCTATCGAAAACAAATCAGTTTCGTCAAACTAGAAAGTAATTGTAACAAGAGACAATATTCCAACAAAGATAACAGTCAAGTATTTAGTCACGAAGCTCTTTAGAGCCTTGTTCTCGTTTACCGATGCACTTGGAGTTATACTTGCAAGTACTGACGATGTTGAATTTTTTTGGCCAGCCTTGATGACAGTACTCATGATTGAAATACCTGTAGTTTGTTCGAAAGTGTTAACTCCGGGCACGCGAGAGGCATGGATTCCTGGTTCTGATTCGACGGGTTCAGAACCACCATGTGATCCGGAGCCAGAATTGAAGTCGTTGTTAGAACCAGAGCCAGAACCAGAGCCAGGAATATTTTTGCTTGGCTCTAATTACTTCTACAAACTTCCACCAAACAGCACTTCGCCTTACATTGACCTAGATATATATAGTGTACATCCTTTTCTTCTGAAAATTTTTTGATGTCGTGAAGGAGCGATTAGGGTCTGCCACCTCAAACCGAGACCAAAAGTATACTTATCCACAAGTAAAACAATTATCAAATTCTGATATCAGGTTCACTTTGGATACTCTTTGAATTGAGTTTGATCATTAAATCTCATTCTTGTAATCTCTACCTTTTAATCAGTCTTGTGATCTCATAGGTACTCCCTGCTAATGAATAGCGGGAAAAATTGAAACATTGCCCGTTACATATGAATATCAGCCGTATGCATGATGTATGCAGAGCGCAAGGGCGATTCGAAGTTCCCAACAACATAGTTCCTCACCGTAGTAATATTAAACAAGATTGACACCTTCATTATTGCTGAATAAGATCGTTGTAGTTCTACTCTGGGTACGGAATTGGAACATGGAGGATCTACACGTTCTGAGTCATTCGAATTAAGAAAACCTGAATACCGATGTAGGAATCTGAAATGCACAGGCTGGTAGATCCTTTGAGCCAGGATTTGATTGGTTGGAGTGGCCAACTTAAGAATGGGTGACCACTTCTGGCCGCTTCGGCAGATTTTACTTCGCCAGCATTCAATAGAGGTACTCTTTTTTCGTTTTTGTCCTTTCTTTTTCTCGATCTTTCCAAACATTCCGGAGAACTAAAGACCGTTATCGAAAAAGTAGTTAGGCATTCCACTCATCTCTTCACTTGCCAAATTAAAAAAGTCATCTCCAAACTGCCAGTTCGGCATCTGATTGACTTCATGCTCCCACTTGCTGTCTGTAGGGTGCAATATGTTAGGTATAGCCGGATCTGTGCGTTTTGGTGTTGATACATAGCTCGAGACGGTATTAGACGAGTTATTAGATGGTAAATCGTTCAAAATGTCATTTTTGATGTCTCTGTGGAGCTTTGGATGAAATGTGGGGCAAATAGACTTCATTAGGCTTGATACCGCTTCTGCACCTTCAGCTTTGCGATAAAACTGAGGGTACTTTTGCTCAATCACTTCTAAATGCTCTTTCAATGCAGGGTTGCTTCCCAAAATATCTATGCTCCTGCCTTCCTCAACGATTTTGATAGTGATTCTCAAAAGGATCCGGATTAGCAAATCAATAATTTGCAAACGCATATACAAAAGCCTTGTATGCTCATTCTCAGCCTTCAGACCAAAATAGCCAAAAAAGTTAATGGAGAGATCAATAATCAAGCTCAAATCTTTTAATGTTTCCTTGTCATTTGAATGGTTCATGCAGTTAGATAGGATATTGACAGCTGCCGCAAATGGGAAACTGACTAACCAGTTGACTTCATTGTGGGGAAACCGCTCCTTATCGATGTTTCTTATGATGTGTAAGATCGTTCTCGCACTTTCGAACGATAACCTTCTGAATTCTGAGTTCTCTGAGGATGGCTTTTCGCCCTCATCAGCCACCACTTGACAAGGAACTCTGTTGACAGTCATGAGATGGCTGAAATACCCGAGAAGTAAATAACTACGCATGTAACCCAAATCAGCATTTCGGCCGGTGCGTATAGTTTGCGACAACTTGTCGAAATTTTCCTCATAGTAGAATCTAGGACGGCAATCCTCGGGCATCTGCAGCGCCATCTCAAACAAATTTGAGTTGATGGAATTAACAATTTCCTGAACACGATTCATGCTATCGAACTCAACCGAAGCACTGAAGAGTTTCACATAGCTGAGAGACTGAATCTGACACAATCTGAATACATTGAAGTGAAGGAATTGTTCCACGACTGTAAACTTATCAGCAGCTACTAACATAGCCTTCCTGATAACTCGGGCATGATCTGATATCGAAACATCATTAAATGAATTGAGGACAGAAACATCTACAATGTTTACCAGTGGCGGTTTACCTAAGCGGTAGCACATGTCGATATCCATGTGTTGACAAAGAGACCAAAGCTTAATTCTCTGGAACCTTTCCACTTCCGGTAGGTGGGCAGTTGTCTCAATACGATGGAGACCTAATTCCTGTGCATATCTGACCGCCGTGCCGACTAAGGTGAAGTTAACATCGGAGATTACCCAACAGCTTTCTAAATAGACAACCATGAGCATAAGTGCTTGTACGGACATCAATCCTTCTGATACGGCGGCAATTCGATTATAGTAGAAGATGGAGTTCATGAACACTTCCTCTTGTAAAGAACAAAGCTCTGTAACAGAGATCTTTTCCACAACAGGAAGTGGGTGGTCCTCTCCAAGGGGATTCTTATTATCGATACACAAGGACGCACCAATTGCAATTACCAAGTTCATGATCATCAACTCTGAATACAAGAATTTTCTTCTTTTCTCTGAAGGAAGCGTCTTGTTGTCATAGTATGAATCAAAAAGCTCTTTCGCCAACTCCGGCGGACAAATCATAGCTACCTCGCATGATTTATGGATTAGAAGAAATTCGTCCATAAGAGCACGATTGTGAGGGAAAATTCCCAACTTGAGTCTTTTGATCTGGTCTGCCGTCTGCACCTGAGGCTCAGTCCAAACGCTCTGGAAAACCCGTTTCCAAGCAGTACTATAATGAAGTAAGGACTCCAAAGGGACTGTGATATAATGATCTTGTGGCAGGAGCTTCAGGCGGATGAAACCTATACTCTGTGGGCTGAAAAGCATACTGAACCCGAGATGTGCACCTTTGAAATGAGGTTGAGTCTTACGGGTACTCAGAGTCACATCGTCCTCGAATGTCTCGGTCATGACAGCTTTGCACTGCTCAAAGAATGTTTCCTTAGTCTGCAGCGCCGCAAGCGACTTCTGTGCATCAGCAGAATCATCTGAGTCTTCTGCCTCCTCAGGACTCGAACCCCCTCCAGAGGCTGTGCTACGCAAGAGCAGCAGCGATGGAATCACGATTTGGGCATGTTGTACACTTCCTATGGATATGAGAGTATCCATCTTGTTGGCAATTCCATGCACCAACTCTTCAAGTTTGCCTAAACGGTCCAGAAGATTATCAGTTATTTTTTCCCTTGGCTTGCGCTGTTTGGCTAGTTCGTAGAAGCAGGTACTATTCAGATTTTGGCAGTGATTGCATGGCACCATCCCGTCACACTTGATTTTCTTACGGCGACACAGAGCACATGCTTTGGCTACTCGATCTCTTCGCCTATCATCAATAAGTTGAGAAGTCAGATACATCAGCGTCAGGAACTTTTGGAAGTCAGCATGAGGAGACAGCTGTTTCACTGATTTGAATCAGAAAACTATATATCAAATCACAGATCCACACGAGTAAGTATAAAGCTTTAGCCAAAGCATTTTGGATTTGAAATGCCTGCATGTGATGGTGTGGGGGAACTTCGGGCAACTTTGGAAGCATTAAACTGGCCGCTTTTAACTAACTAAGCGATTCATGTTCTTTCTTTGAGTGGTTTGCACTTTTTCTTTTTTGGAAGAAAGGTTATTAATGATCGAATATTCATCTTTGGCACACAATCTTGCCTTACCCAACTTTACTGATTTCCATTACTACGCCAGAATATATTACTGCGAGTTTTGTCATAAGTCAATGTGAATCGAGCCAATGGTACGAATACCTTCCATTGCATCGTAAAACGAAAATCGATAATTGAGACACATTATGTTTTCCTCTCATGTCTTCAATACTCAATTGAACAGAAAGTGAATTTGATTTTCCAATTAAAATGAGAGAGAATTCTTCTCAACTATCACTCCAAGAAGTTAGGACTCGCATCACGCCGATATGAGCTAATTCTTCAGTGATTTATAAAGATTCTATCCGTTAAGCGAAATCTAAATTTGCCGATCTACTTAGGTAAATTGCCTAGAAATGATTAACATAAACGTCAAGTATGTGCTGCACATTACGCAATATCAGAAAGAAGAAGAATCCTTATTGAGAGCGGGACTCATATGGTGTATTTGAGGACTTTCTCCTATAGAAATTATATTTCGATTAAAAGAATTGAGATGGCAGATTCCTTGAATAATGTTTGAGATGTATTTTAAGCCATTTCTTGGGGAAGAGCTCAGACAATTCATTTTCAACCTGCACACCAAAATTGTTCCTCAATCGAGTTGGTTCTCGCAGCAATTGGACCCTCAAATTACAAGCACCTAGAGTCACGAGGAACTTTAATTATTAAGGACGCTTGATTTCCTGTACATAAAATTATGTACCGATCTACAAATTGCCTTGAGAGATCGTTGTCCTTCGTGGCTCAGACTTCTTCAAATTTGGAATTTACCTGCGAAACTGTTTTAAATAGACTTTTAAATTGAAATAATTTTTTTTTGTTTTATTTTCCACTAAAATGCTTCTCTGGGTACAAAGATTTTGGCAACGGTGCTTCAAAATGTAACCTTGAGCATAATTATCGATTATCCGATAGACGTACTTGACTGAAGTTAAGCTTTAACACATAACAGAACTAAAGTTAGTGGTTTCTATAAAATATTCAGACTGGATAGTTAACTAAACCGCTTTTCTACATGGAATTCTTGTCGCTGTCTCTAAGGCAGAATCTATAAGGAGTATATATTGGTAGTTAGCGGTTTAATTGCTTTACTTTATTTTATTAATGACCTGATTTCAATATTGTTTTTCGATTTTTAGAATTTAGGAAGAATAATTTAGGTCGGAGTGTGGCGCTTCATCATTAAAAGATTGCCAGTAAGTGCCTCAACCTCTCAGCGCGAACGCCGTGTATCTGGCATTCTCTCTAAAATTGGTAGCGGAATATCTTCCTGGATTGGTTGAATATCCTTAAGAACTAATAAGAAAGGGAAAAAGCAATACCTTGAAGCATGCGGAAACTTCTCTCATTCTTATATTAATTCAATCCTCAACAAATGTCATCAGGATATACTCGTTCTATCGAATATGCGAAGAAGTGTTCAAGGTTTAGTATACATAGGGAAAGAATTCTTTACTTCGGATTAATTATGGTTCTTTGCGTTGCTGAGTTTGACAGGGTGCCGGGATGGTCCAATAGAAGTCCGAGTTATTAAAATTCTGCGCAGTCATATTTCGCGATAAAATGTGGTGGCTGCGAAATACATACATCCACAATAGGTGTATTGCTCTGCACAGGCTTCATCAACCATCAAGTGCCTTAATTGCCACAATAAATAATTCTTGGTAATATTAGCATAAAATTTGTGATTCCCAGTTTCGAATAAGTATATAAAATGATGAGTTGTTGATTATTTTTTTTTTTGTTAGTTCAAGATTCCTAAGCAATGACTATTACCACTAGCACTAAGTCACTGAACGTCATCATTGACGACGACAAAAAAGTACAATCTTTGAATGAAGTCATTGATATTGAATCTACTCATAGTGGAGTTGATGAAATTTTCGGTGAAGAGAAGAGACTTAACAGAGGTTTAAAACAGAGACATATTCAAATGCTTGCTCTCGTGGGTGTCTTCGGTACGGGTCTTTTCTTATCAAGTGGTACTACTTTGTACTTGACAGGAAATGTTGGAATGTTTCTTTCCTATCTTTTTGTTGGAGCTTTGGTGGGTTTGAACCAGTTGGCGAATATCGAGCTTTCCTGTTTTGTTCCCCTCACAAGTGCTACCGTGAGACAAACTGAACATTTTATTGATGAATCCTACGGTTTTGCTTTGGGATGGATCCAGGTTTATGCTGGTTTGATGCCCGGTGAACTTGCAGCCACTGCCCTTGTGATGCATTACTGGAGTGACTTGAACCCTGCTGTTTGGTTGTCTATCTTCATTGTTATTATTGTTGCCTTGAATTCATACAGTATTCGCTTTTATGGAGAGGTCGAATTCGGTTTCGGATGCTTGAAGATTTTGTTGATTACCGGCTTAATTCTTTTGAGTGTTATTATTGACTTGGGTGGAGTACCAAAAATTGACAGAATTGGCTTCAGATATTGGAAGGAATCACCATTCAAGGCCAAGTATAAACTTGGATCCGCAGGTAAGTTTTTGGCTTGGTGGAAGGCCTCGAGCTCCACAATCTATGCCTTTGGAGGTATTTCTTCTATTTCTTTCTTTGGAGGAGAGACCAGAAACCCAAGAAGAGCCATCTACGTTGCTGGTAAGAGAATCTTCTATCGTGTCTTCGTCTTGTATATTTTGACAGTGCTCGGATTGACTTTGATATTGTCATCAAAAGATAGTGCAATTGCTTCTCCAACGGGAGATGCAACTGGCTCACCTTTCGTCATTGCAATTGAGAGAGCAGGAATCAAGGGACTTCCAAGTATTATCAATGCTTTGGTGTTGAGCTCTGCATTTTCTGCTGCTAATCTCTCCATGGTTCATACTTCTAGAAATTTGTTTGCTCTCGCCTCTAAGGGCCAAGCTCCAAGAATCTTCCTCAAAACAAACAAGAGGGGATTACCTTACTACGGAGTTATTTTGGCTGGTATTTTCATGCCTTTGTCTTACATGAATGTGAGTTCGGGATCCTCCACGGTCTTCGGCTGGTTTCAGTCTTTGACTTCTTCTAACTTGTTGATTGGATGGATCTCTATTTCCCTTTCACATATCGGTTTGCAACGTGCATTGAAAGCCCAAGGCTACACCCGCAACGACTTACCCTATACGATGCCATATGCCCACGTTGGTGCATATATCCTGTTGTTCTTCTTTGTTATCTTGTTATTGACTGGCGGATTCCCTAACTTCATTAAAGGGCACTTTGCGATTGGAAGTTTCTTCAGCAGCTACTTCTCTATTGCTTATTTTGCCGTCTTTTATATTTTCTGGAAAATCTGGAAGAGAACAAAGTTCATTGAACCTACTGAAGTTGATCTCCAGTCTTTATTTATCAAAGTCCAAGAGACTCCTGAGCCACCTGCAGAGCCACTCAAGGGTTGGAAAGTCTTGACTCTTCTCTGGTCGTAGTTTTTTCAGTTTTATAAAAGTAAATTTAATGCCACAAAAATGGATTTTACTCAGGAATGCGTGTTGTATTACATCAGTTGAAAAAATGACATAATGGTGTTCTACGAATTATTATTGAGAGATTTTAGGTTGAGCCCCGTTCGCCCGCAGGAAAATATTGTTATACCCAACTGTGAAAGAAAGAACCGAAAAGAAATATCAGAAATTACCGTAAGAAAGACAAGCACAACACAGAACAAAGTGGTGGGAAGGAGTCTAACTTAAAGCCAGAAAGATTTTTGGACTCCCAGAATTTAAGTTCATTCTTCATATCCATAAGTAGCCTCTTCCTCACAACTCTGGAAGTACTATTCGCTCTATGTTGAGTCATTGGTAGCTCCATGTGAGTATTATGGCTCCCAACACATATAATCGTTATGCCTTTTGGAGCTCTTCTCAACTCACCAAATTTGTTTGCCAACGTTCTCTAAGTCTAGACTATCGTTGTCGTTAGGTGGCATCAACTTGCAATTTCCAAGTACTAAGGCTACATAGAATCAGGCCATTCAATTTGCATTGGCTATGAGATCATTGGAGATGTGAATAGTTCAGGGCAGTCGCTTCTCCCTTTTCCTTCACTGCTTCAAATTAATTATTGTGAGGTATTTGAAACTTTAAAAAATTTAAAACGGAGATGACAAATATCTGACAAAAAAACTCATAACCTCGCAAAAAAAAACTGATGAATCTGATAACTTCACAAATTTATTCCAAGTTTGTCACTGGAACCAAGTAGGATTTCTGACCTGGTACAGAGAAATCCCAATGTCCTAATTCAGTTTATGAATAAAATACGAATAAATAAAAGTGGATATCCCCGCAAACTTCCTGGTTAAAATCCCCATTTTACTGGGTTTCACGCCAGTATGCTCTAGGGATGTCTGCAATGTAATGCTGATCATGGTGAAATATGCCGGGAAACTGTGTTACAAATCCGCGGAGAGACAGGTAATTGGGGTAGCCAAATGGTAAATTCCTGTGTCAAGGCAGCAGGACCTCCCTATAACTTTCAAATCCGTCAAATAGTAAGGCGTTGTAACCGGCATGAATTGACAATTCCTGTACGGTATCTTGAACACTTCCTCCGTCAGTATAAGGCGAGGCTTTCATTCGCTAGATCTCCACTCCCATGAGGAACGTAACCGTTCATATCCGTATACGCACCATACTCCAATCCGTCCAGTAGCAGGTGATTCTTATTCGTACTCCGTTAGTAAAGATTGGTCGGTGATCACAGTTTGTATAAATCTCAGGGACGAACTTTCTATGAGATCTTATGTAAGGAACGCCAAGCAACTTCGACTCAAATTTGACATCAATTAGACGTGCGGAAATTTCTTAGAAGAATGGAATTTTTCTTGGGTACTGACCGGATAGTCGGATAGTGGGGATCGGACGGCGTGTCCGTTCATGCAGTCTCCTTAATTGCCGTAAATTGATGCAAGATCGAAAAGATAATTTGATTTGTTCCCATAGGATCATGAATTGGTTTGACGAACCTGGCATAAATAGAGAGGGCTGCCGCTAAATTATGCTCTGAGAGTCATCAATTTTTTGCCAGTTTTTTCCTCGTGAATTTGGCTTATCATGCGCCCTCTCTTTCTTTTGTTTTGGTCCTCAGTCGCCGTGGCTAAGTATGTCTACAACCTAGAATATTATGGCATCGGAGGACAGTCCCTTTTTGCTTGTGGCGATTCCATGCCACTGATCGGAACTTTCTGTGATGATGTTGAGTCTTACGAATGTCTCTGTACAAACGATAATGCAAAGCTGACCATGACAGGATGTTTTGCAGTTGATAATAGAAACACTCCCGCAGTGTATAAGTACTATGCTAATTACTGCAAGACAACCTACTTTACTGATTGGGAGCCAGATACTTTGGTTGACTTATACGATAAGTATCTTACTGAGGCTCAAAATTCTTCAGAGATCGAAGGCTTCAATGTCACCACTGCCGTCGATTTTCCATTGTTGATCTTGGACCCCTCATACATCCACGCTATGAACAAAGATTACAAAGTGTTTTTGGTCAACCTCGACCACTCTACCTACTATGGAGCAGGAAGTATTGCTTACTGGGGTCTTATGGTTCTCATAGCAATGGTGTGCAACTGGGGTGTCATCCTCTTCCCCCAAACGAGAGATGTGCTCAATGGAACCTTCAGCAAGATGGTACGCAAATATGTCACTCTTCCTGCGTTGGGCAGAAGAAAGAAAAATGTTCCCCAAAGGGCATTCTATGTCTTTGATTTTTTGATACCTTCAAGATTGGAGAGTGCCGTGATCTTTGGCTTCTTCTGGTTTCTTTTTGTAGTGTGTGCTGTTGAGATCTACTATGTTCAAGGTGATAATCTTTTCGCTGATAAGGCGCAAGCAATAACTAGATACGTTTCAGATAGAACTGGTATTGTTTGCACTATTCTCACGCCTTTGCTTCTTCTATTTTCGGGCAGAAACAGCTTCGTGCAATGGGCTACCAGGTGGAAGTTTTCCACTATGATCACCTATCATCGTTGGATTGCTCGTATGGTTGTGGCTATGGCATTTATACATTCTATTGGATTTACCTGGTTGTATATCGTTGAAGGATTCTATTCAGAAGAGATGGAAGAAGAATGGTTGATCTGGGGAGTTGTTGCAACAATTTGCGGATGTCTTATTTGCTTTCAAGGTATGCTTTTCTTGAGAAGAAGAGCATACGAAGTATTCTTGGTTCTTCACATCTTGCTTGCGGGCTTCTATGTCATTGGTACATGGTTCCACGTTTGCATTATGGGTTACTCGCAGTTTATGTATGCTTGCTTTGCTGTCTGGGGTTTTGACAGATTCTTGAGAGCTGTTCGGGTCTTGTGGTTCGGCTTCCCAAAAGCAGTGATCACTTTGAATCCTGATGAAAGCTTGAAGTTGGAAATCCCCAAACCAAAGCACTGGCCCTCGATTGCAGGAGGACATGCTTGGGTCCATTTTTTGCAACCACTCACATTTTGGCAAAATCATCCTTTCACATTCATTGATTCGGTTGAGAAAGAAAACACCATTGTTTTCTACTGCAAGGTTAAGAAAGGTATTACTCAGTCATTGAGGAAGAAGTTGGAGAACTTACCAGGAAAATCCACCACCTTCAGAGTCGCCGTTGAAGGACCTTACGGAGAACCCTGCCCGGTATCTAACCATTCATCTGCGATTTATATTGCGGGAGGAAGTGGCATCACGGGTATATATTCTGAGGCTGTTGCGATGGCTAAGAAGTCCGAGGACACCTCTAGAATTACCAGGTTGATTTGGATTGTCAGAGAGGTTGCCACAGTTGCTGGATTCCAGAAGGAGCTCATGGCTTTAAAACACCTCAAAATAGAAACTGTCATCTACATCACTCGTGCAGTTCTGACTGCTGTAGCTGACGAGTTCTTCCGCAATGCTGATCTGGTCAGTTTGGAGAAGGACAAAGAAGGAAGTTTGGACGGTTTGTCAACATTAGAGGAGACTTTCCCACATATACAGTTCCAGTTCGGCCGACCTGAATTGAAGCAATTGATCGTGGAAGAGGTCAAAAACGCTGCCAGTAGTGTGGCTTTTGTTACCTGTGGTCACCCATTGTTGGTTGATGACTTGAGATACTATGTGCTTGAACAGATTGACCATACAAGTAAGAGATTGGACTTCTATGAGCAATCACAAGTCTGGGCTTGAGTTCTTTTACACAATAATTCCAGTGTTACTAGGTAAATTTTGTTTTCAAATAGTTTATTGACAATAACACTAAACTTCGTGATTCACTGTTCTTGCAGAGGAAAATATCAACCTCAACGAATTTACAAAACATTAAACTATTAAGCACAAAATATTTGCAACACTGCACTTGAACTTTGACATGCTTGCTTACTTCCTTTCGATGAAACAACTTAATCATTGCAATTCTTCTTAGAACTTTACCCCTATCAAGCTTTTTCTTATACTGCCATGATTTGAGGGTCTATGTAGTTCTGATTTACTATTGCATGGAATCTACGAATAATAGTTGTTTCGTTGATCTCACTGCATTTGCAACCCAAAACCTGGTGATGATAGCTAAGAGAAGTCCTCACTTTCAAATAGTCCCGCCAAAGTTAGCTATCAGCCCGCACTCAGTAATTTATATCTCTAGATTTACTCCTTGAGAGTACAAGAGACATTCCAACATCTCACCCGGCTCTAAATCTTCAGCACGACCAAATTTCCACCAATAACTTATTTACCACCACTTAGTCATTCCAAAAATTTAGTGTTCAAAAGAATTAACATGCCTACCAACGCTAAAATTTGGATTATCAGTAATGAACTTGTATAGTTTTGCAGCCTAGTATTGGGAGTTGAGGTCCATAGCCAACAAAGGAGGCTCTTGGGGTTCAGGGGTCATATTCAATTAGCAGCAAGTCAAATTGGAGAACAGTTCCTTTTATATATTGTTCAGGATTTCTAGGTCATCGAGATCTGCCTTCGGCTGGGGTTCTTTCCAATCAAAACAAGCAATAGTGCAGGTAATCATGTCAAAGATACTCACAGCATAAAGCGAATAGATAATTACTAAAAGAAAAGCATATATTGAAAAAGAAAAGATAAACAAACTCTGCTCGGTCATTCTTTTCTCAAACCTAACTTACGGTGAAGTATGCCATGAAGCAGCAATTGCAGTTAGTAATACTCGCGGAAGCACAGAAGGCTCTGTTGACTTTTTAGAGAGAGCCAAAGAAAGACCCATAATCATAGTCTTCAAATACTGCTAGTACATCTCTCAGTTAGTGAAATATTGTATTGTGCCAACGTGGCATTGATCTTGGGGTTTCTTTCTTGACGGAATTCACTCCACAGAGAATATGCACTTTTCAAATTGGTCAATTCCAATGAAACACCCTGATTGTACTCTCCACAATTAGAAATGGTCAAGAAGAAGGCAAGTGAATATGATTTCGAATAGCCGTAAAAGTAATTCCGTGCACAGAACCACAATGTTGGAGAATTTTGAGAGCAATTGTTTTGAAAACGAAATTTAACACCCGATCGCCAACCACTAGTGTACTCCCTTAACAATCTTTATCAATGGTACATGTTCTCAGCGTGTCTTCATTCAGCGTGTTCTGGTACCTCATGAGTATGGTTGTTCCAGTTCTTGATATTTCACGAATTTCAACAGATAAAAACATAACTATCGGAAAAATATGATTGTTTAAAGAATGAGAGACATGTATTCCGTTCAAGAATGTCTTGTTTATTTCTTAATATGGACACTAGTTGGTAGTCTCAATTGCGGTTCTGATACCCACTGCTCCAGTGAGAATGCTAGGCTGACTGAACGGAGCTTCAATTGCAGGGTACTTGACCTTAGGAAATTCGTTTGAGTCAGATTCACAATCTGGTTTACCCCATCCTCCCCCTGATGGTGTCTCAATACGGATTCTATCTCCCGGTCTCACCCAAACTGAATTTTGGCCGCCCAAGGCAATCTTTCTTGTGCGATCATCATCTCTCTTCAACCAGAAATTGTAACCCCTCCGACCAGGGCTTCCTCCATTCATACCATAGGGAGCAAAGACACGACGCTGCATCAAGCACGTGGCTTGCATGGGAACGGTAAATTCAATTTCTCGAACAACGCCATCACCACCACGATGAAGGCCAGCGCCTCCGGTACCTAGATTAATCTCGTACTTCCTCAAAATACAGGGAAACTTCTTTTCAAAAGATTCAGAGTCCGTCATTCTTGTGTTGGTGGTGTGGACTTGAACACCGGACTGACCGTCAAAGTTCTCACCAGCACCGCCGCCGCCAGCAATCGTCTCGTAGTAGCCAAAGAGTCCATATTTCGGATCGGATGAGCCGAATGTGAAATTATTGCAAGTACCTTGGGACGCAGCACAAGCTTCAAATGCTTTGAATAGCACGTCTGAAATTCTCTGAGCAGTCTCAACATTTGAACCCACAGTAGCAGCTTCAAATGAAGGCTCGAACAAGGAACCCTCTCTAACCTTGATATCCAACGGAACCATGCATCCACTGTTCAAGGGTATGTCAATATTTATGAGGCACCGTAAGACATAAAGAATACTGCCGTACAAAACGGCAATTGGACAATTCAAGTTACTGTAGAACTCGTCTCCACTTTCAGTGAAATCAAATACCGCACTTCCATCCGCACGATTGATAGTGACAGTCACGGAAATAGCTGTTCCATCGTCCAAAAATTCTTCCGCCTTGAGTGGCTCTCCACCAAACCTGTCATATGCAACTTGCAACAATTTGCGAACCGCAACTTCAGCAGCATTCTGAGTGGCGTCCATGTAAAGCTTAACAACCTCGTAACCATATGCCTCAATCAAACTCTTCAATAACAGAATACCTTTGTAGTTTGCGGAGGCATGTGCCTTCAAGTCACTGATGTTATCCTCAAGCGCACGGGATCCTTCACAGCCTGGATACTGACTTGGGACCGTGTACAACAACTCAACAACTTTTTCGTGCTGGAAGACTCCTTCCTTGTAAAGGAATTCACTTTCGATAGCTGCACCTTCTTGCCAAATCTCTTTTGAATCGGCAGGCCTGGATGTTAGTAAAAGTTAAGAGCAGTATTCAAATGGTAATACATACATGGAACCTGCGGAAATCCCTCCTATATCTGCGTGGTGTCCACGACAAGCGGTCCAGAAGAGAACATTATTGTCTTCATCAAGCACTGGAGTTAAAACTGTGATATCAGGCAAATGGGTACCACCTGTCGAGGGGTGGTTGGCGAAGAGAACATCGCCAGGCTTCATCTTCCCCTTCCATTTTTGGCTTTGCTTTTCAACAGCTAGGAACATCGATCCCAAGTGTCCAGGAATGTGTGGAGCATTAGCCAATAGCTTGCCTTCGGGGGTGAACAACGCACACGAGTAGTCGAGCCTTTCCTTGATGTTAGTGGAGATTGCAGTCATCTGCAAAGTTTTCCCCATCTGCTCAGCAATCGACATGAATCTGTGGCCAAAGACAGACAACTGAATAGGGTCAACTGTCTTCTCTGAAAGTTGAGGAGCCACAGCTCTACCAACTGAGACAATGACCGATTCAGAAAGGATGTGAGCTGTACAATCAGGCTCCACCAAGATAGTTTGAGTATTATCAATGATAATTGCGGGACCAGAAATGACCGTACGAGTAAGTAAGTTCTTCAAACTAAACACCTTGGCGTCCCGAAAACCAACGTTCTCGAAAAATATTGGAGTGGACTTCAAAGGTTCCGGTTCAGCAAGGAAATTATCTCCAATTCGATCCTTTTCTTCAAAAGGGTTGACATCACTCTTGTAATTGCTGTGAACTATCAATCTCACCCGAACATCCTCCACCATCACTGGTCTGTCCAAACTGAAGCCAAAATCATGGTGGTGGTGCTCAATGAACTTTGATTTAAAATCCCAAGAATTCTCCGGCTTCAAGATCATGAGACACGTATCTGTACCCAAATATTTCATGTTTAGGTAAACCTCTGTTGATGTCCTAGCTGAATTGGAGACCCTCTGACTTTCATAATCGTCCATCACCTTGGCCGTGATACTTGCAACTTTCTCGACCACGTCTGGGACATTCAAGTCAACAAATTCAAATGATACTGGCTCTTGCTTTTCGATTGTGACATCTGCTAACGCAATACCGTAAGCAGACAAAATAGATGAGTATTTGTGAATCACAACGTTCTTAACATTTAAAATCTGCGCCACATTACAACACACTTGACCACCAGCGCCTCCAAAGACACATAAATTGTGATCACTTGTCGCGTAACCTCTTCCCTCGGTTAAAGTCCGAACAGGCCGACACATACTCTCGTACGCAACCTTTAGAAAACCAAGAGCAACTTCCTGTGCACTCAAATTGCCACCAGTGTCGGCATTAATTTTTTTGGTCAATGACTCAAACAATGTCTTTGGAGCCTCTACATCCAAGCCTTCATTTTGGTTAGGTCCGAAAATGCTCGGGAAATACTCTGGTAGTAATCTTCCAGTGAATACATTGGCATCGGTAATCGTCAAAGGTCCCCCTTTCCTGTAGCAAGCAGGACCAGGATTAGCTCCGGCTGATTGAGGACCAACCTTAAACATTCCGTTCTCCCAGAAGAGCATAGAGCCTCCCCCGGCTGCCACTGTTGAGATGTCCAACTGGGGAGTCGTCAAATGGACTTCACTAACTATGTTGGAGAAGACGTGTTCGTAGCGGCCGCTGTAACGACAAACGTCAGTAGAAGTGCCCCCCATGTCTAAGCCCAATGTAGCTTTTTCTGTGTCTCTAGTGTCGTGGCAGGTTTCTGCCAAGCCAACCACTCCACCTGCTGGACCGGACAAAATAGCACGTAACCCAGTGAATTTGTTCCAAGGACACAACCCTCCACTAGATTGCATAAACATCAATTTATTTCCAAACGATTCAAGTCCACCCTCAAAACCATGTGCAAAACCTTTCAAGTACTCTTGAATTTTAGGAAGTAAGTATGCATCAGCCACCGTCGACGAGCATCTTGTGACGATACCAATAACCGGTTGCAACTCAGTCAGAACTGAAACCTGGAATCCCATACTACGTGCAAGCTCTGCAACCTGCTGCTCGTGCTTGGGATAGAGATACGAATGCAAAAGGCAGATGGCCAAACTGGAGTACCCTTCCTTTTGAAGTCGGAGCAATTGCCCGGTGACTTCCTTCAAGTCTGGCTCTTCAATGATCTGAACTGTATCACCTGTGATACCTTCAACCAATTTTCCACCGTAAACCTCATTGTCTGCAAGGGTTATCACCTTTTCTGCTCCCCCACCTTCGGTATAGTTAGGCAATGTAATACGCTCCCCAATCTCAACCACCTTGTCATACAATTGACTTAATTTTTTCGCTGAAATGTTGAAAATGTCAGGACGCGTTTGATTTCCAATGGCCAACACATCTCTAAAGTCTTTGGAGGTCAACAACACCACCTTGGCCCCTGCTCTTTCCAACAATGCATTAGTTGCCACAGTGGTACCCATCTTGATGGACTCGATCGACTCAAGGCTCAACAATTGGGATTTTGGGATCTTCCTGCCATGCACTTCCTCAAGGATACGTCTGATTCCTTCTGTTGGTGCATCATTGTAGTTCTCAGGGTCTTCTGACAATAACTTCAACACAATGTCCAGACCACCAGGAATTACGGCGTGAACATCAGTGAAAGTTCCTCCTCTGTCAATAGCAATTTGAATACCTTTAGTCATGATGAGATCTAAGCAGCAAGCATCCCATGATAGTCATTTTATATAATGTGTCAGATGTTACCGGTCTGCATATGTTGCAATATCTGCACTAGCTGATTGTACACCTCAAGTTGGAGCTCCATCTTATCGTTATCTCAGTAGTGCATGGCGCGACGGACAAATTCCGGCACCAGTTCTGGATTGTATCAAGATTTCAGGTAATCCGCCCAGGCTAGACCAATCAGAACTATTCAAGGTATCTCCATCAATTTGTGGCATTTTGAAATAGCCACCGGGCTTATCAGAAAGAGCTTCGGATTTCTTTTTCCGTGCCATTGGAGAATTCTCAATAGTTTACGTAATTTTCTATCATCTTGTTTTCATCACTTCAACTAGCGGTTGTTTATCGACAGAAATTAATTTTTCGAACTAAGCACATAATCAGTCATAGTAATGGAATATTTCTGCCTCATTTTTCATTGAACAACATAATTCTTAACTTAATGGCATGTATTTGGAGTAAACTATATTTTTGACACCACTATATCGTGAAAAATGTCACAGAAGCGATCAATATTCTGGCTATTCAAGCCTGCGATGTTGATTCTACCATTCTTTGGAAGATAAACGTGCATCTTGTTCATCAATATCAGACTTTGAACCTCATTCAAACCACTGAACCAGAAAAGGCCTCTTTGTCCTATCACGCTTGTCCAGTTACCAGGAGTACCCTTGTCAGTAAGCTTTTGCAAGATATATTTTCTCGTCTCCACCAACCTCGATGATATTTCTGTGAGATTATGTTTCCATTGATTCCTAAGGACATTGTCATTCAAAACAGTGGAAACAATTCGTGCACCGAATGCTGGGGAGCTGCTGCATTCGGCTCTAAAAATGTATCGTAACTGATCCGCAACAAGTTCTCTAGTTGATTCGTTGGTGACCACATGCAAACATCCAATACGCTCCCCATATAAGCCCAAGCTTTTGGAGAACGACTGAGCTACGACGATTTCGAGTCCCTCGTTGACAAACATTTGAACAGGTGCTCCGTCTTCCTCGACAGACCCCGTAGCCAAACCTTGGTAGGCCGAGTCAAAGAAGGCAATCAAACCACGCTCCTTCATGATCTGTGCCACTTCCGTCCATTGTTCCATTGTCAAATCAGTAGCCGTTGGATTGTGGCAGCACAACTGAAACACGAATACCGATTTTGGTTCCGCCTTCTTCAAGGCAGCTTGGACAGCTTCAAAGTTTATCGCCCGTTTTTGAGAATCGAAGTACTTGTAGGTCGAGAGACTGCCGCCGCTTTGAATGATCAATGGAGTGTAATTCGGCCATGCCGGTGTTCCCAAGTAGAAATTCTTGTATCCGCATTTCTGGACTAAGAACAGAGCTCCCAAGTGGCAGGCTCCGGTTCCTCCAACAGTCTGACAAGATGCTACTCGACCCTCATTGACAGCGTTCTCCCCGACAGCAATCTTGGCTGCGCCAGAAACAAAATCCGGGATCCCCATGCATAAATTGTAATCATGGTGTTTGTCAATGATCCTGCTTTTTGCTTCCGTCACTGACGGGAAAGTATATGGTTCCCCGACATGATCTCTGTATACACCCGCACTCACGTCGATCTTATCGAAGGTGGAGTCTGCATTGAGCTTTTTGCGGATGTCGTTAAACTCGTCTACGGGTTGCGCCTGGAGGTGAAAAAAATGGCTCATTGTCGAAAGTAAAAAAGTGCATTTCAGGTTTATAAAATGCTTACCGCCGAGGGGCTGATATGGTGGATTGATGCCGCAAGGTGCTTCAAGGATATGGACGCGCACTGGACTACCCGCAGTTGGACGTGCATGAGGCATGGACGTTTTGACATGGACTTATATGGACATGGACGTCATGGACGCAGTCTGATTCCATATGGACTGAAAGACGGAATGCTAGATAGCTAGCTTCGTTTTTCCTCTTTTATGGGACTGGAAGTGCATCCACAAAAAAAATACATAGTTTTCAAAAATATGACCCGTCCCTTAATTCTCCATACTGATCCTATTCGCTTTGCAGCCGAAGATTGGTTGAAGTTCGAGAAAGAGGTTGGCGTACAAGTGGTTCACATCAACTCGGACTACTCGCGCGAACAATTCATCGAAGATCTCCATGGGAAGTATTCACAGTGTGTTGCAATTGCGAGAGGTTATTTGACTGGACGTGTTGTGGGACGTTTTGATGCGGAGTTGATAGCCCATTTTCCTCCTTCCTTGAAATACATAGCACACCAAGGTGCTGGTTATGACCAATGCGATGTGGATCCCTTAATTGCAAAAGGAATCCAGTTGGCCCATTGTCCAGGTGTGGTGAATGCCTCTACGGCTGATACAAACATTTATCTTATGTTAGCAGCCATGCGTAACTTCGCAAGAGGCTCCCAGGCGTTGAAGAGGGGATTATGGCCTGTTAAAGGTAACAGTGCCGGGGTAGATGCTGGAATTAATCCCAAGGGAAAGGTTTTGGGAATAGTGGGCATGGGAGGCATTGGACTTGCTGTGAGAGACCGTGCTCGTGCATTTGGTTTTGAGAAAATCGTGTACTACAATCGTACCCAAGTAAGTGCTCAGTTGGAAGATGGCTGCGAATATTGCAACACTTTGGAGAAGCTAGTTTCTCAGTCAGATGTTATTTCCCTAAATGTACCATTGAACTGGTCTACGTATCATTTGATCAGCAATGAAATCATAGAGAAGATGAGGGACGGCGTTATCATTATCAATACAGCAAGAGGACAAGTGATTGACGAGAATGCATTGGTAAGACACTTGAAATCTGGAAAAGTTGGCGCAGCAGGTCTTGATGTATTTGAGTCGGAACCCAACGTGAATCCGGAGTTGCTCAAGTGTGATAACGTAACTGCAACTCCACACATGGGAACTAATGCAGAGCAAACAGTCCACGAAATGGAGGCGCAAGTCATAAGTAATATCCAGCTGGGTTTGGAAAGTGGCCAAGTGAAGAATTTAGTTCCAGAACAGCACGGCCATTTCTGAGAGTTGTACAAAACAAGTTAAAGATGTCAAAAACTACTGTATTAACAAATCTTAAAAAGGTAGTCTATAATGATTCACCGATTATTAGCATATCCTTAAATGACATTGACCCACATTCTCCAATCCCCCATGTATCGAACGATGCAAGCTGGCTCTCAATCCACCTTTCAAAACACTGAATATCGCTGAATTTATCTGAGTTATCTACATGGCTCAAGATCTCAACAGCCAAATGCTTCATCATAAACTCCTGTTGCAACTGTTTTGGGTCTAGTGGACTTTGAAAACCTGCATCGCAACTTTGTTTCCGTTCTCTGTTCTCCATGTTTGCGTGGGTACGATTAATCAAGAATCGCAAGACCAGCCATGTTACCAAACTTACTTTGTAAAACATATATGTGAGCAGAGGGTTTGTCTCGTGGAATTCTGGATTGAAAGTCTTCATGAAGTACGATATATGACCTGTTACCAATGCCAACGTTTCATAAGGAAATTTACTGAGTTCGTTTCCAAGAAAGGCGGTTCCGGGAGGAATAATTGATTGAGGCTGCGTCAAGGCTGCTGCAGTAGCAATAGTAGAGCCCAAATCTGGCTCAACGATTCCGGATGTTATCGCTGTGTCTGGGATGTGTAGTTGAATAAGGGCTAAGTTCAAAGTAGCTTCAAAAAGTCCCCACATTTCCTTCATGTGATGGCCGTCTTCCGACTTACGTCTGGGAATCAAAAATCTGAGTCCATCCAATGCATTCCCCAATTGAGATCTTCTGGAAAATGGATCTTGCGCTAGAGCATAGCATGTCTCCAATATTCCTGCAAACTGGGTCATGTTTCTTATCATTATGTGAATAGCCAATAGAATTATCATACCACCAAAAGAGGATGTCTGAGGTGGAGCACTGCCACATATCAATGTCTGCTGTAAGGCTTCCAAAAAGTGTACTCCGGGACTGCCTTTCATGCTTTCCAACCCATATTCGGTGATCTTGTTATCCTTTGATAAATTTTTAGAAATTTCTTGCCATTCCAATTCGGATGCCTCCCAGAGGTCTTCGTGGCACGGAAGAACATGCTTTATTTCATAGTGGGACATCTTTGGTGGATTGTTGAGCAATGTACACATCTGGCCATCTATGAAAAACAAAGCATAGCTGCTGCGGCGACTCAGCTCCAATGTCAAAAACAGTTGCCAATTAGTCTTTGCTGCTTCCGCTGCGATTGGTGCATGTTGAAACATACCACTTTCCCGGGCAATTAACATTAACTGGTAAATGAAACCACTTGCCCATTTGTACCATCCTGATTTGCCCCAGAACAAGCCTGAGTATCCGGCTATAAGACCTGCTTGAAAAATATCGATTGATACCGATTGTGGATCCAATGACGACAAAATTCGATCGAGGTAGTCAACGCAATATGTAAAACAATCATCTGAGAAAGAGTTTTTTCCTTTGACATACTTGGCCCCAATTGAGCACATAATGTGGATCAAAACGTTGTCTTCAAAATATTGGGGAACTTTGAAGGTTCTTCGATGGAGAATTGGAAACGTTGGATGGAACTGCTCCCAAAATTGGGCAAGAAAACTAACAATTTCATCTGTTGCTACTCCCTTCAATGGAGAAGCTTGCAGACTCCCGCTAGGTATGTCGACTTCAGGAACGTAAATTACTGATTTTACTGATTCCACTGTAACATTGTTCGCAGTCCAACTAACAGGACCTACTGTCTCCATGGTATGCACATTGCGTACGTGGACCTTTAAGGTATCCTTTCTTGAATATACTCTTGAGCAAAGACGGCATGCAAATTGTTGTTTGCCATCTACGAGTTAGTAGCGTCGTGGTCAAGTCTAACTGTTAATAACTTACGTCTTTTCTCATGTCGTTTCAAGTTTTCTCGTCTCGTGTAGGTTCGCCCGCATATGTCGCAGTGGTATGGTCGAGCTTGGGCACCCTTGTTGGATAAACCACTTGGCTGAGGGACTTCCAGCACGTTCATGGAAAATGTCCAGAAAGTACATAATGCTAATTTTCGGAATGATATGAACTAAACGGCTCCTGCCTGCACAATGCTTATCTACTAATGCATTCTCAGTGTGGTTATATTTCCGTTATTGATAGATAGATAACAGAATGAATATTACTTCCGTAGACAGGAAGAGAGCAAATGGCACGACATGCCGTGGGTTTATTCCACCGCTATTGTTCTTTCGCGTAGCCTGCCGCCGTACTGGATTAGTATGAGGCAATTAGCAAACCCAACTAGCAACACGAAGCATGAGATCGTGTTGCTCCACCCCACTCCAATATTATGTATTTGAAGTAAACAAGTGCCTGTGCCAATTGCGCCAGCTATGTATCGAATGAAATAGTTCGACGCTATGGCATCTCCGCCCAAGTGAGGTAGGCAGTCTACACTGTAAGCATTGATGCTGGGAAAGCAGAATGTTTGAGCTGTGCCACTGAAGAAGAGAGCTAAAACTGGTAAAGCAACTCCTCCTTTTTCCTTTTCTATCGACCATCCATAAATCAAGACGCTGACCGGTAAAACAAATCCAAAGGACGCATATGTCGATCGTAAACGGTCCTCAGGAACTCTTTCGCCTCGAGTCACCATATACTTCCTCACATACCTATCAGCCCATTTCCCCCCGTACAAGGACCCAGTCAAATATCCCATCCCAGGGGCCAAATAAAATAATCCACTATATAGTGGAGACGTCAAATGAAATCGAGGGTTCACAACGCTGGGAATCGGAGTCGTGAGTGTACACATATTGTAAATTAGAGACATGCTCATGACTCCACTCAAGAGGAGATTCAGGAATTTAAAGGCCGTAAATACTCTGAAGGGATTAAACCTGACGAAGACGAATCTTCTGCCAGTCTCGGAGCGAAGAGCATTAAGCTTGGAAATTCGGATTGTTTCCTGAAGAAACAAGAAACTCAAGACGAATGTTATGGCACCTAATCCAGCCAACAATCCGAAGATGACCCTCCAGCTTGTGTAGGTGACTATGAATCCTCCAACTACAGGAGCAAAAGCCGGTCCTAACTGTGACCCGCTAAGAGTCCAACCCATTGCGTTTCCCCGTTCTTGCGGAATATAAATATCACCAACAATGGCTCCACCCAAAGAGAAGAAGGCCGTTCCGAAGAGGGCGGTGAGCGAACGGAAAACGAAAAACATTACGATGTTTTGTGACACTGCAACAAGTGCAGTGAACAAAGTAAAACCACCGGAACATAACAAGTACATGGGTCGCCTTCCGTAGAGATCACCTAATGGACTCATGATGCACGGTGAAATTGCCATGACTAGATAATAGCATGCGTTGGAAACAATAATAACAGTTTCTGTCGTTTTGAACTGTTTGGAGATGTCACTTGTCGCTGGGAGGAACGCCATGGACGAAGATGGAGACAAAAATACAGACAATGCCACGATACACACAAACAATCGCTTTCGAGCTGGAGAGAACCTTTGATAAAATGGGTCCTCTTCGGGAGCGAGAATCACCTTCTCCTCAGTTTCGCTTTTGATTGACATAGGGAGTACTCGAAGCAGCTACTTTGCAGAATAGCACAATTCATACAAGTGGAGCTATTCCTGAACCTCAAAGGTGATTTCCCCAAGCTTATCAGCTCACCGTTTCCGCTCAACATTCTCGGGCATCGCTATCGTCACCAATTAACAGGCTTTACGATCCAGTCTTTTTGCTATTTTTGGCAGACTTCCTTGTCAGGTTGCAAAATTGGATAGGTTTCCTACAGGTGAGCCTGGAGCTCCAGTTTTGGACGGGCATTCCCTGCAGGCGGGGCCGTTTGGACACATGCATAACTTACGTTATTTTGACATCATGCGGATTTGATTTTCCGCGAAGCTATTTTAATAGATAAGAGTTCTAAAGATAAGACACAAGGTACCACGCCAGACACAATGGTTGACATACTATAAAACCCTTGCGGTGCTCGTCTCAAAATCTGATCCGTTCCATCACATGTCCCAAACAGAAGTGAATTCAACTGAAAAGGTTCCACAGGTGTCGGTTGTGGAATCAGATGTCTCGACCATCGATTATGAAAGCATAGTGCCTTGTGACCCTATTGCCGAAAAGAAGCTTGTTCATAAGTTTGACTGGCGTCTCATGCCACTCTTCTGTGCTGCCTACTTCTTCTCGGCGTTGGACAGGTCTAACGTGGGAAATGCAAAGGTGGCAGGAATGACTACCGACATCGGAATCACTGCCCAGCAGTACTCGAACGCCAACTCTTTGGTGTATGCTTCATACTTGCCAACAATGCTTCCCGGCTTGTGGTTGTTTAGAACGTTCAAGAAACCTCGCTACTTCATTGGAGGTATGGTGATGGCGTGGTCCATCGTGTCGTTGTGCCACATGTTCGCCAACAACTATGGTGACTTTGTTGCACTCAGAATACTTCTCGGTTTTTTTGAAGGTCCCTACTTTAGTTGCATGTCATTTATTTGCACTGATTACTACTTTCCTCATGAGTTTGCTAGAAGAACTAGTTTTTTCTTCGTTGGCTCGGCCCTTTCGGGTGCATTTGGAGGACTCATTGCAACCGGAATTACCAAGATTCATTCAGGGTCTCTTGCTTCGTGGCGCTACTTGTTCTTGATCGAGGGATTGTTGTCCTTTGTCGTTGGAGTCTTGGTTTTCGTTTTCTTGCCTGACTCTCCCAATAAATTGATAGACACCGAGGAGGAGAGAGCAGTCTTCGAAAACAGAACCTTGCGCAGAAAACACATCGAGGGTGATCATGGCTTCAACTTGAAGGAATTTATTTCCGTTTTCGACTTCAAAACTGCATGTTCCGTTCTTATTCAATTCTGCCAAGATATTAGCTTGTATGGATTCTCGGTGTTCTTGCCTTCCATTTTGCATACTCACCTTGGGTACGATACTTTGAAGTCGCAGTACTTGACAGTTCCAGTGTATGTTTTTGCTGCCCTTTGCAGTATGGGTATAGCCGAGATTTCTGACCGTTTCCGCATGCGTGGTCCCTTGATCATTATTACCAACTTTTTTGCTATTGCTGCTTATGCTATGCTTGGGACTGTGAAGAATGCCGGAGTTCTTTATTTTGCCCTTTATCTCATTTGTGTGCCATTGTACATGGGACCTGGTCTTAATGAGTCTTGGATTGCTAACAATACCGCTCCAACATTCAAGCGAGGATGTGCTATAGGTATGAACCAGACTTTGGGGAACATTGCTGGTGCTATCGCTCCCCAAGTTTTTAATGGCCCACCAGATTATACCTTGGGAACTGATTTTACCTTGGGATGTTTGTGTGTTTCTTCGGCTACTGCTGGACTTTTGTCGTTGTATTATCTTCGTAGGAACAAGATTAACCAGCGCATTGTGGATTCTGGCACTGACGACAGAAAAAAGTCCAGAACTATTGGTGATGACTCTCCGGAGTTTAAATTTATGATCTAGGTGCTGTGCATTTGGATCTATGTGTGAATAGAAATATATTTCTTCTAGTGTGACCAACTTCTTCCAATGCAAGCATTGGGAGAAATCTATTTCAGAACAGGGGATTCTTCAGTAAGCAAAAGTGTCAGGTACGAAGTAGCAGGAATTTTCTTCTGTGACTTAGCACTTTGAATGTTGGCTGATATTTTTGCAACCGATGTATGCAAGAAAATAGAACAGGGGTTGAATATTTTCTCACAGGCCGTGCAGTACTCACTGGGGTTGACATAAATTGTTAACGGCGTTTTAGATCCCAGTCGGATTTGTTCCATCATTTAATCATTTAATTATTCCAGGAGGATTCGTCAACATTTCTTCAGGTTTGTACCCTCATTGATGATTAGGGTTCAAGAGATGTTTTTTTCTTGGTAGCGAACCTTGCATGTACTACGCACAGCTTTATCTAGTGGAACAATAGTCGATCTGCAACGGGAATCAAACATGACATATTTTGTACTACATGATTCTATACCTCAGCCAGAGCACATTACCATTCATTTTTGCATTTGTTTCTCGTTGGCTTATCGCAGACCTACTGAACGAAAGTGCCCCAAGGCTAACATTTCCAAACATAGTATTTAATATTGGACACGTGGTTGACACCTGTGATTCACAGACTACCCTCTGGAAGTGAAATATTAGCCAAGGACATTCGTGACTTCTCATTTCCATTGGGTGTCTTAATTTAATGGTCGGTGTTGCTTTCATTTTGTGGATAGACCACCTTTGATATAGGACAATCAAGGATACCACACATTCCCGAATTGAAAGCCCCCGAATCTATCAGGGCTAGAAAAGGAAACAGTTCAGCGAGAACGTATGTGCTAATATCAATCAATACCCTCTTCTTATCTTATCACTTTGACGGCTAACAGTTGCTTTATGCGGGGGCTTTTCCATTTTATACGGCACTGCATCAGATTTAGAGAAATAATAGCCTGTTATCCTTCCGAACTCCTCAGATTCATATTTCATTACTCCGCACTTGAACGTTGCCCTGTCGGTTTTCATTTTCGGGAGTTACACCTATTTGGGAGGGGTCATGTGCACACCAACTTGTTTCGAGAGTACATTCATAAAATTCATGGACAAATCTAATAAAACATAATGAAAGATATGCTTAATAATTGTGCTTATCGTCTTCCATATTGATAGATAGATAAAGTAGCCTAAATCGATCAGTATTCGTTGGAGACACTCACCTTCCTTTTCCGGCAAGTCGTAAGCGAGCAGATGTCGCGTAAAGATAACGTTGAAGGATCTGCGATGCGCCTAGAATAATCCGTAGGTCGACGCAAGTAACCTCGGACCGGCGTTTTGCATCGCGGAATATTTAATGGGCGTTTTCCTTTTCAGAAAAAAAAATGTTTTAGATTAGCACCCTCTACTTCCTGACTTATTCAAGTTATCATCATGGATCTCGAGGCTCGCAGTCCCCCACTTCAGCCCGCTCATTCCAACGCAACGGAGCGAATGGCTAACCAATTGGAAACGCTTCTTTCTCAGAGAGAGGAGATTCGCTCCATCGACAATCAACATGCTGCGGACGACATTGATCTTTTGCGTCAGATTGGTTACAAGCAAGAATTAAGAAGAGAATATTCGACATTCCAAGTCTTCGGAATCGCTTTCTCCATTATGGGATTGTTGCCTTCCATCACGACTACTGCTGCTGTTGGCTTAGAGGCTGGGCCCGTAGGTCTTGTCTGGGGATGGTTTGTCAGTGGATTTTTCATCCTCTGTGTTGGTATCTCCATGAGTTTCTTAGGTTCATCCATTCCAACTTCCGGTGGCTTGTTTTACTACACCAACTACTTCGCTGGCGAAAAGGTTCGGGTGCCATTGTCTTTTTTAATTGGATGCTCCAACACTTTGGCATTGTGTACTGCGTTGTGCTCCATTAACTACGGGTTTGTGTCTGAATTGTTCGCTGCGGTTTACCTTGGTACTGGCTTTGAGGCCAACAAGTACCACACTTATGCCGTTTTTGCCGGTTGCGTGGTAACACAACTTGTTATTTGTTCCGTCACTACTAGGATGACTGCTACTGTCCAGTCTATCTCAATCTACGTGAACGTGTTCATCATCGTTTTATTTTTGGTTGCTGTTCCCATTGGAACCAAGACCAACTTGCACAAATTTAACAAGGCAAGTTTCATTTTTGGCGAATTGCTGAATTTCAGAGACTGGTCGCCTGGCTGGTCCTTCATGCTCTCTTGGATGCCTGCGATCTGGACAATTGGCAGCTTTGACTCATGTATCCATATGTCTGAAGAATGCAAGAACCCAACCAGAAAGGTTCCAATCGGGATTGTTGGCTCCATCTTTGTCTGTTGGGTCGTTGGCTGGTTCATTGTCATCACCATGTGTGCTTGTATGAAAGATGGAGACGTAGAGGCTGTTTTGAATAGCGATACAGGCATGGTAGTAGCACAAATTATTGCCGACTCTTTAGGGTCTAAGTGGGCCATTGCATTCATGGCCTTGATTGCTCTTGGCCAATACTTGATGGGAATGTCCCTCCTTATTGCTTTGTCTCGACAGATGTTTTCATTTGCGAGAGACCATGGTTTACCAGTGATTTACAATTATGTCAAGGTGATTAATCCCAAAATCAAGGTTCCGCTCCGTGCTACTCTTGTTTCGGGTATCTTTTCAATGATTTTGGCTTTGTTCATCTTGATTGATAAAGTAGCAGCCAACGCCCTTTTTACTATGTCTGTTGCAGGTAGTCTACTTTCTTGGGGAATGCCAGTATTCTTGGTAATCTTACCTACACAATCTGCGAAAAGGTTTGTTCCGGGACCCTTCTACTCCAAGACGCTCTTTTATCCCATCAATATTATTACGTGCGTGTGGCTCTTCTATGCTTTGACAATGAGCATGTTCCCTGACAACAAATCTGTCAGTAAGGAAACAATGAACTATACTTGTGCTGTCAATGGGAGTGTGTGGATGTTATCTCTTGTGTACTACTTCTTGTATGGCTACAAGCATTACCACGGTCCTAAATCCAACTTATCATCAGTTGACTCCGAAGACGTTTCTTTCCAAAGCGAAATTTTCGAAGGAAAAATGGGATAGAGCCTTATCAAAATATATCGTTATCAATTAATAATTTTTTTCAGGGAACTTTTAGTAGTAGGAATAGCAAATTTTTGGCGCGAATACTTATAGAGTTCAAGTTAGTCAAGTAGACAGAATTAGGTTCCAAAACATACACGTAGGGAACTTTGTAAACATTTAAGTTCATCCTGGGACCGAACTTGATGATGTAATGTTGGATATTATTAACCAAAGCTTTGCACTAATTTCTTATATCGATTTCCAAGTTTTTTGTCAAAGAATAAGTTCAAAGTTTGAAGAGTAAAATCGAAAGAACAAAAGAATGAAAGCCTCACTTGATCGTTCAGGTTGTCTTTTGATCAATCAGTTGAAAAGATGATGAGGCCAGGTGTCGGCATTGAATGTCTCAAAGGATATCACTTATTTAGAACTACTTGTAGACCAAGTAAGTTGACTTGAATTGTCAATTATTATCTAGTCTGTGTACCATTTCTTTTCCTCCATTTCCTTTACATCATTGTCAGGTAAAACAATGGATTTCACCGCTTGGACTGAAGCTCAAATAGTTGAGGTCATTCGGAAATTCCGCTTTCCTACTTTTCAATTCATTCCGCTCTCCAATTAATCTGTTCAGAGCTAAACTTTCATTGTTGTGTGTGCAATGATATTTATGATCCTTTACTAAACAGAAACAGATTTGCTCCGTAATTAGGCTCTAAAGTACCTCGCAGCCAGCCATGATTGTGGAGATGTTGTTCACTTTACTACCGTAATATCAATTCCTGGAGATTGCAGTTGAGTCTCCAGGAAGTAATTCAATTGGCGGAATAGTATGATAGTTCCTTTCTTTTATCTCTATACGCAAACTTTCAGCAGTTTCAAACAGTTTCCGAGAACAAGCAGTCCTTACTTGCACAGCCACTTCACTTATGTTAATCACTAGAGTTAGGAAATGCTTGCATAACTACCAAACATTTTGAGCATCATCTCAACCATTTGCTGTCTGTGACACTATTTTCGATCAACTTATACTGGCAGGAACAAGTAACTTAGAATATCCCGCAGATCTAGGTCATCAAAAAAAATATGTTTCCTGCTAAATTTATTAATATCCCACTGTGTATCTTATTTAACAGTAACAAATTTCGTCAGTGGAGACGATTCTTGGCAATAGTCCTGCAATGGACTTTGCCTGTGCAAGAGCTCCCATTCATTCCAAAATTGCTTGCACTGCAGTATTTCTAAACTATTGGAATTGGATTAGTCGAGAAGTTTAAAATAGTCGTACTTCTCAAATGCTTGTAGTTGTCGACCCAAAAAAACTCTTCCACTACTACATCATCGCTTCTTCACTTAGTGCTACTGTCATGGCTCTCACTTACAATCCCGATTTGGTCACTCAAACAGTCTATGATCCTTTCAAATCTCGATATCAAGTAACTACGATATCATATCTGGGCTTTT
>Ga0160505_100215_pt1 | contig 41157 bp, 26 predicted proteins | sample DIDeMG_FD_108225 | JGI IMG/M metagenome (GOLD analysis project Ga0160505, IMG submission 108225) | Enriched chicken feces microbial communities from UW Madison campus, WI, USA - DID2874_E49_Stillage MG | ecosystem: Host-associated > Birds > Digestive system > Large intestine > Fecal ... | reverse complement strand
CACGGCCCATTCCAAAGAAATTTTTGGTGCGGCAGGAATACCCGACTTCGCAGCCATTTCTAATGGCAGTCCTACACACACTATGCAAACGCCACGATAAATGCCGCAATACTTCCTCGGTCATAGCTATCCGCGGTCTGTTTGCAGGCCACAATCTCTATTGTGGATTGCTGTAACTCCGATGACTTGTCGATCCGAAGCTACCATTCTCCGATAGCGATTATTCCGTCGGATTTCCGCTAGGACCCCAGCCATAGTATGTCTTAGCACGAACATAACCAAATGCAAAATTGCTGACAAAGACAAGCACCATTGCCAATGCGAACACCACCAACACCTTAAAGCTGAGTGGTTCAATCAACAGATTAATAATCATAGCAATTGTGTGTGCGCTCATCAGTGACTTATTACCTCCTCTGAATGGGTCCTGGTTCATGCATTTTTCCCAATACCCACACATCTTCTCCAATGCTGGCACAATTGTTTCAGGCTGGCAATTATTTTCGTAGTAGGACCGTTCACACAGCGCGATCTCCACCAAGAGGTTATTGGCCTCCGTTTCAAGCTTATAAGCAATATCTTGTTTGATTGTGCGAACGATAGTCACCAAAAGGTGGCCTGCGTATACCGATAGACAGATGTTGATAAGAAGTTGAAGATACAGGGAGAAAAGGTAGGGAGTGCGCTCTGCGGGGGTGGCATGCGAGTCCCATGGTGACGGGAGTACAAGATCCTTACTGAGAAAATGGCCATGTCTTGTTGGGTATCTTTCACCATGATTGTAATGTCCGGTGTAGATATCTCCGGGGCCACTGTTGATTAATCCGAACTCCCTGGTTTTTCCGATTTCTCCGATTTTTCCGTCATTACTCCCAACGGCATACCCTATGACGGGACCCTGGGGGTAATCTTGGAAGCTTTGCTTTTGGAGCATTGAATGATAGCCTGCGTATTCAGAATTTGACATTGTTCCTGAATGTGCCAAACCTGGGCCTGACTGTACTGATCCTGGATATGCTTGGAAGCCAGTTTGAGCACCATTTTGGCCACCGTAGTAGTGATGATGATGGACCACCGAGTATGAAGCTGGTGCCATTTGTCTGCGATACTGAAATGAGCGATTCATGGAATTTTCATATACCTCTGGCTCTTCAACCAGTATAGAAGAGTCCATTGGTGATTCGTTGAAAAGTGACGTTACTGCCACCGGTTCGAAAGTGCTCCGATTGGGCAGGTTGACCGCCCCCGAGCGCACTGCCATGCTTGTATCATATACATAGTCCAGATCAGATAGTCTGTGGTTGGTGTCTTTATCTGGTGGCGGCATTAGTAGTCTCTGCTTAAGTGCGTATTGGACACCTAGACTAGTTGGACTGAGAATGTTCATGATCAGAGTATTCTCCTCATCTTCGCTAGCATTCTCAGTTTCTCCATCGTCTGCCTCTTGCAATACAATGTCTTGCTCTGACAAATCGGATACCGAGTCGATATCCATGGCATCGCCATCATCATGACTTGTATGGAATGCCTGGTTATTTTCAACTTCATGTCTTCTCACATCGTCGAGAGATAGCAGTCCCAAGCCAGTTCCTAGATCTTCATAGTGGGACATAGTAGTAGATGGGAAGGAATTGGATGTCCAGAGTATGGCAATCTACTGAGTGATTCAGTTTTCCTCACAAAAGTTACGCGCAGGTAGCTTCTCGAATTCGTTCATTATGATGCGCTCGATATTCAGATCAAGCAAAATTCAGTTTGACTCGAAATTCTAACAGGATCTTGGATTCACAATGTTCAAATAATTGAGTAGTTAAACTCTCAAAACTATCATCATAAGCGTCAAAAGTCGCATTCTCTCCACATTATCTTCGGGTGAGATGAGATCTACTCTGGTGGCAGGAAGGCTTGAGTTTGCTTCAGAGCAATTACGAACCAGCTGTTAACGACTATGCAAACAAAGGCATGGACAAATCAATATCGTTGAAGTATTGATGAATATAGTTATGCTCCTACTCAAGTGCTTTTATAAGTGTTGTATATTTATTAACAGGTTTACATAATAGATCTTATGATGCATCAAGAGCACCACTGTTATACTTCCTAATGGGAGAAGTTACTCTTGCTGTAATTTTATCAGCTACTTATTTCATATATGGTTAAGCTGTTTCAACCAATTTATCAGATAAAGCTTAGGATGCCCGCTTCTCAAGAACAACTAATACTAGTACCATACATTTCTTTCAAGATAAGGAAGACATGTAGTAGTACCTTTAGACGTTGAGTGGATGCAACGATTAGAAATTGTTTCCAGAATTGCACTAAAGCGCAATTTGCGCAGCAAGATCTCAAGCCTGGTTTTGCAAGAGAGTGATAAACTGATTACGCGCACAATCTTCTATTTTAACGGCGATGAAAAAAAGCTGTTGGCTTTTTGATAATCTTTGTGAGGCTCAAATGTTTGTAGTCCTAGATCACTCGATTATGAATTTGAAATGATAGCCTTTTCTCTTCAATCACATCTCTGGCTTAACTCCCTCTATCGCCGCAAAACGCCGCTAATTGCCGCAGCAGATCGGTGTTGGATCCACTATAAATACCTTTGAGCATTCATCATTAATCCTTAGCGGTCATGAGTGATCTCAAAAACTATGTTTGGAAAGCATACCAATACACTCCATCATCTGTTGCTGCTATTGTTGCATGTACCCTCTTCGGAATCGCTACTGCCATTTGCTTGGGCCAAATGATCAGAGCTCTCATAAAGACTCTGAATGACAGCCATGACAAGAGACAAGTATTGACGCATATTCCCTTTGTTATGGGGGGCCTTTGTGAAGTCGTTGGCTACATAGCCCGTATTCTGTCCAGCAAAAATCCCACATCTTTAGGCCCTTTTATTGTCCAATCAATTTTGCTATTGGTTGCTCCCGCCTTGTTTGCAGCCACAATTTACATGACCTTAGGTCGTATAATCGGCGACTTGCGGTGTGACAACTTATCAATTATTCCCTTGCGGTGGCTCACCAAAATCTTTGTTATGGGAGATGTTGCGTCTTTTCTTTTGCAAGGCTCTGGTGGAGGACTCCAAGGTGGAGGCACTCTCAACTTGCTTCACTTGGGGGAAAAAATGATCATTGTAGGCTTGTTCGTTCAAATTGCAGTTTTCGGATTTTTCATCGTGGTGATGTCAATATTTCAATTCAGGGTCGTCAAAAATCCTAGTGTCACTTCCATGGAGACTAGACATGTACCCTCTAGATTTAGAAACTGGCAGACGATCATCATTACTCTTTTAGCCTGCTCCTTGTTGATCTTTATAAGATCTATTGTGCGTGTTATTGAGTACATTCAAGGCAATTCAGGTACTATCATCTCCCATGAGATATTCCTCTATATCTTCGATGGACTCATGATGTTCTTGAACATGGTGGTTTTCGTGCTGCAGGATATTGGAGCTTACTACGGCCAATTCTCCTCTTACATGAAACAGTATACGACTTATGAATTCGAATTACACACGAGGGAGGAATTCTACAGTCCAATTGTACCTTCAAGCCTCGGAAATGTCGCGTTATATTCGAAGTCCGGGAGTTTATCTTGAAATGTATGTGAATGATACATAGTAAGAACCAACTGCTGACCCGCGGCACTGTGAATTTCCAAGCAATGAGCATGCAATATATTCTAAGCTTCTCTATTGGAGCCAAATATTTAGAATTTTATAGACTTTCAATACATTGGTAATTAGTTAAAAGCTCTTGCTCGTATTTTTCTGGAATGCTCTTCAACATATTCCTTAATGTGAATGGTGGTGCGTATAAATCATACACTAAAAATGGCTGCCAGGCAACGTCATCGAAGAGTAGTTGTCTGTACTAATTGTCACCAACGAAAAAGAAAATGTAACAGGAGCGACCCTTGCTCTTCTTGCATCAGGGGCGGCTTAGAAAAATCGTGTCGATATCAGTCCTCTCCTTCCGAATTGACCCATCCATCTAGACTTAAGGACGCCTCTCTTGAAACTCTTGAGACCACAACGCAAACGATAAGGCACACTCATGATTCTAGTCCATTGACCTGTGACGATTTGCTGCTTCCTTTGTTCAACATGTCGAAAGCACTAAATCGTAACAAGCTTGGCCAGCATAGTGTTTTCCATTTCCGGGGTATACTCTCTCATTTGATGATGGTCAACGGTGATCCTTCTTCAGTGATAGTATGGGATTACATTTTCTCTCTGAAGGATGATCAAATGTCACTTAAAACGGTGTACGCGGAAAACAAAGTCGTGGCTAGAGAACATGTTGAGGCTTTGGATCGACAGTCTATGAATTACTTTGGGCCCAAGTATATCAAGCGCTTGACGACTAGTCCGAATGAAGACGAAGTTGTTAGTGTTCGCCAGGCTATCTCAAGGTATGGTTCGGCAGTAGGAATTGTTTTCAGACCAGAATTGGAGTGGCGCCAAAGCTCAATGATACATCAAATTGATATCCTTTTTCCATCGCGTGACGCTATAGAAATGCTTGTCGATATTTACTTTTCACGATGTTTACCGGGGAGCTGTTGTATCTCAAAGCAAAGGTTTCAAAAAAGCTATAGAGCTTTATTAATCTCTGATACGGGATATAAGCAACCGGAAGAGTTGAAGATTCTCAATGTATCTACAAAGAAAGATATAGCCACGCTTGCGACACTCATAATAGTACTTCGATTTGCCTTTTTGTCGCTTACAAACCCTTTTGGTGGTGAAAGTGTCAGAACGGATATGAACAAGGCTGAAATTGACGATCTATCTCAGAATCCAATATGTCTCGATTTGATCAACTGTGCAGATAGAATCCTTCGTGAACTAGATATTTCTGTCGATATTTGTGATGAGACCATGCAAGCAATGTTTCTTTTCTTTCTCTACCGTCTTACCTCGCCTGAGAGTGACATTCACTCATCGGATCGGGATATCCGAACTTGTTTTAGGCTGGTCGTTCAAATGGCGCAGTCGCTCAATTATAATGAGGATCCGAGAAACATACGAGAATGGATGGGAGTACGAGAGCAGGATGAGACATTGGAACACTATCGAAGAACGTTCTGGTATTACTTGGTAACACTTGATGCTTACCTTGCAATATTATTTGGTGACTCTCCTGCTATACAATCCAATGCCTTCAATACCGCTCTACCTATTCTCGGTGCTGAAATTCCCCAGGAATTGGTTTCGATCCTGAAAACAATTCATGACACCTGGCCAGTTATGTGCTTGCTTAAGACTCTATGCAATATGGCCACAATAGGATCTGAAACACCACTTCATAAAGTTGAACAAAAGATAGAAGAATTGGAGAACGTTTCTATGAGGTTGCTTGGTAATGCCGAGGACTACTTAACTCTCGTAACAGGACAAGTTGATACCGACAAACTCTTCAAGTTCATTTGTTTTGTGCATGTCAGATGTCTACTTCTGAGCTATTATTATTCGTTGTATGTGTATTTTGAGTCAGCGGGAAATTGCGATAAAAGTGTTAGATATATTTTGAAGCTTTTCAAAACTACGCTTAATGATTTGGCAATCTTTCAAGCCGGGCTACTTCAAATGAGTGACAAATTTTTCGGCAGCGGATCATGGATGTCACTTCTTCTACCGTCTATTGCGTGCAACAAGTTGAGGATGATCACGATTCAGTTTAGACTAAGAATGGGTTGTACCATTGAGCAACTTACAAAAGATAACCAACTTCAAAATTTGCGGAAGATCAAAGTCCTTTTGGGGACGATAGAAGACATTGACATTGTGGAAGATAAAATCATGCATTTCGTGGACATTTTAAGCAAAGTCCTGCAATGTTCATGGTTCGACTGCAAGGCCTTTAAATTCGGACGCAGGCTATCGCGTAACAAAGAAGTTTGGGAAAGGATTCCGCAACTCTTTAACGAAGCGTTTCTTCGGTGTTCTTCAGACACGATTGAAAGTCTCGAATGGACAGTGAAAGAAGCGAAGAGTACTTTCTGTTTATATGAACAACTTTACCTTCGCTTGCATTGTGGAGAAGCAGAAGCTCTACTACTGGAAAGTCCCACGGTAAAGTTGATGGACTATGTGCAGCTTGACAAGATGTGGGAGCTGTTGAGAATTCTCGAGAAATACTTTGCAGAGAAGGACTTGAAATGGAAGTTGTCACAAACCAGCCTAGTAGACTCTGGCTCAGATGACCTATGGGAAGCGGACTTGGAGGTCCTTTGGAACTTCGAAGGTCCACTATTACTAGAGAACATGGATAAATAGAACTGGGAAAGTTTGATTGGCGTTCTTCTTCCCTGTTCATGGGTGAAAGCGATGCATCCAAGTTGAAGGAATATAATTTGCTGCAATTTAACTTTGAAGTTAGCAAATCAATCATGGAAACTGGAGCAATTGGCAATGCATGGCAGCTGTAAAGGGCCGAAATATTATTACATCTTATTATGATTAGACTGATATTCTCAGAATCAGATTGCTGACTTATCCATCAGAACCTGAGCAAATCACTATCTTCTTGAAGAGAGATAGCCACTTCTTGCAATCTACGACAAGTTGGATTCCTTGAGGCGTCCTGAACCACCATTCAAAGATCGCACACTAATCAACTTAAATCATACACCGAAAATGTCGAGTCCGAAAGAAAAATAGTAAGCATTTCCCATCTTTTAATCACTGCCTAGCATTTAATCTGATGTCCACTTCAACGAGAAACAAACAGGTCAGATAATTGAAAACCGTCATCGTGATTGTGGATAATGACAGTTGTCGGCCGTTGGGGTCATTCTAAAGTCTCAATATTATCGTTAGACCATAATCCAGCTTGCGCTTTGAGTCTCCCGGTATAGAGAAGGTTATTGGAATTCTACAACTCAATGCTGTCAACAGTTAGTGTACAAGATAAAGTTGGAGATTTCTGAACCAATCTTGAAGATTTGTTGAGCTTTATAATGAATCCCCGGTTGGAAAGCTGACTCAGAGTGATCTTAAGAATTCGTTAAGTATGTACTGGAGATAAGTAGTGTGCACTCTGGAAGCATCGCGCGTGGATTTTCAGACTTACTTACTACTAGCTAACCAAGAATGGGGTCCAAGAAAAAGAAGGCTGAAAAGAAAAAAGACTTCCAGAAAACGAAGCTTAAGGTTGGAAAGACCACAGCAAAGCCTGACAATTACACAGATACCTCGTTCACGGCGCGGTCCATCTCACTTCCTAATCAATCTATTGCAAAGAAGGTCGATGCTCATCTCACAGGTCAGGTGGACCTCACCCACCATCTTCTGCTCACGAAACACCACTCGGCTGCTACTCGAAAAGAGGTTTTAAACTACATAGAGAACCACCTACCGTCCAGTCCGTCGCTCTACAAGCAGATCCTTACATTGACGGTGTCATTGGTCACCGACCAGTCTGCCAGCGTTCGAAGAGCTTTCATCTCGCTTTTGGCAGCATGTGCCGACAAGCAACCGGGCCTCCTCGAGCTCCATATGCGTTCCATCATTTTGTTCGTCCACTCGGCTATGTCTCACATCCAAGGTGACATTCGCTCGACGTCCACTGGCGTTCTTGAGGTTTTGGTTGATAAGGCTCCTGCGGCATTGGTCAGAGGCTACTATGTCAAGACACTCCGCCAATTTTTCACCTTGATGTCATGGACTTTGACTGATGACAAGAGTGCTGTTTCACTTGCAGTAAACACTACGTCGTCACTCGATGGCTCCTCCAAGAAGGCTAGAGTGGGCCATTTGACCTTCTTGACCAAATTCCTCGAGGCTGCATTATTTGAGCAACCGGTAAAGGAGTCATCCACGTCAATTGATTGGTCAAATTGTGTCACCACTCACCCACAGACTCCACGTTACATGCTTCCTGCCAACTCCCTGGCCTTTGCTCCGTTGAAACTCTACATCACCGAGCTTCCGTCCAACATGCTCGCTGCACAGGCTGCCAACAGCTCCATCGACGGAGCATACTCCTTGTATGACTTGGAGAAAGTGTCGTCCGAAGACCAGGATACCAGACGCAAAATCACCTACGATGTCTTCTTAAAGCCTCTCAAAAAGAATCTTACAAGTATCATGAAGGAGGGGGGAGAAGCAGGCAAAGAAGCCAACACATGTATAGCTGTTGTCGACCGGTTTGAGAAAGACTACACCAAAGCCAGTACTCTGTGAATAATAATGAAACCACAAGGCCATTGTGACAAATTATCTGTGTAGATGTTAAAAGGTATTTTCTTAGTGCGAACAATTTATCTGTCCACCATTTCTTCTCCACAATGCTTAGGTCATTGATTCTCACACAAAAAAGGGCCCTCATCCCGGCATTTGCCCGTCCTGTTGCTGCTGGTCCTGTTGCTGCTCGGGTTCTTCCTTCTAGAAACTTTCATCAATCATTTGTTACACTCAAGAAGAAGGCCAAGAAAGGTGCTAAAGATGTTGAAGAAGACACTTCCAGTGAACCTCCACTGATTGATTTCGACGATGCCACCAAGCGCCTCCAGAGTGTGGTTGACAAATTCGCAAAGCAGGCCAACGAGGCTAAATTGGGTAAGACAAACCCCCAGATCTTCGACCATTTGCATGTTGAAACTGTTGATGGAGAAGTTCCATTCACCACTCTTGCTCAGACTGCTATCAAGGGGAGAAACTTTATCATCACGGTTTTTGACCCAGCAAATACCAAGCACTTGGTGAATGCTATTCTTGCATCGGACTTGAACATGAACCCAATTGCTGATCCTTCGAATAAGCAGTTGTTGAAGGTGCCATTACCTCCCGTGACCACCGAGTCCAAGAAGGAAAGTGTCAAGCACTTGAAAACCGTTTTCGAGAAGGTTAGAAACGGACCTGGTGGCTCTGGTAAGTCTTCGTCAACTCTTGCAGCCATTAGGGCAGATATCAAGCATAAGATCAGTAAGAAGAAGAAGATGACCGACGCTGAGACTCAGGTGTGGAACGACTACGAAAAGCTTCACAAGCAATACGTTGAAAAGCTTGGAGAAGTATTCAAGGCCGCAGAAACCGCCATTTTGAAATAAGCTGGTCGGAATCTCCCATGTATATACATTAAAAAGTTACTCCCTTGCCCACAAATAGTCTCTTTTTGTATCTCTCGCACCATCGAATAAGTCGGAGACTTTGACTGATGATCTCTTGTGCTTGGACCAGCCCGCCGCAGAGACAGTAAAATTCAAACTTTTCGTCGGCCAACATAAATGCGGTGACCCAATCTTCGTTCAGTTGCCAGCGTGTGTAGCTGAGCTTCTTTGGATTCAGGCTACCTTGCTTGACAATGGTCGCCTTGGTCGATGCCAAAGCCGAATAGAAATAAAGAATATGACTATGTGCCTTAAGTGTAGTCATATCACAATTCTCCGAAGTTGGGAAGATCTCGTCCATGTAGATCTGATTGTACCCTTTGCGCTTATAGATGAAATGTTTGATTGTAGTGATGTTCAACTGCTTGAAAATATCTTTTGTGTCTCCAGACAAAGAAAGTTCCGAGGCCAACTTCTTGCTAAATTGGTCGTTGGTAATGATTTTGGAAATGACGTATTCTGCCACTTCCTTCATTTCAAAGAAGCTATTCTTATTGCTGCTCAATAATGAAATTGTAATGGCCTTAGGGCAACCCTTGATTTTGAATTTTTTAACAAATAAATAGAGAAAGCCCGAACTGTTGAAATTGGGCATGCAAAGTGGAATCCATAGATCGGCGGACTCTTCTTGGTCAATGGCCTTATACGACGCAGATATGGTAGAGACGAGGGTGTGGATATCTTCGTGAGACAAATCATGGTTGCGGGGCTTCATGTAGTTGATAATTTTGTCCTCAAGGAATAGTAATCCGAAGAGTAAGTCCGCAGCAACGTACTTGGCCTTTTCGGGCTCCGCCAATCTTCCCAGGAGTATGGATTGAGCATCTGGTGAGTCAGCCTTTACCTTTAACTTTCTCGCCAGGGTCATGATGGAAACGAGCTTTGTTCGAGAGGTGTTTGTAATTTTGGCGCACCTCAATGCATTCTTTAGGATGGAACAGATATATGGTGTGCCTTGCAATTGAAACTTGTCCTCGTCTGACATACTGAATCCATATGTTAAAGACATGCTGAGAGTGTCGAGAACATGCATATCCTGGGCAGACAAGATTCTGCGGAGGTCGTAGTTCATCCTTTTCTCGAAATTCTTAGCAATGACTGGCTTAGAGAGCACCGCAAGTAAATAATTATGAAGGATCTTCAACTGGTTTTCTATGATGGCCGAAGACGTAGAAGAATCTGTGGAGGGCACAAGCTCTTGCGGAACTTTAGTCATTGCAACGTAGAGAAGTGGACTCTTATTCATAACAACCATACGGAACCCGTCCTGTGAGATGTGATGAAACTCGGTCTTCATGCTTTCCTGGAATGTGCTGACGATAGTGGTGAGAAGACCCATGTAGCCCAAAATGACGTCGTCTGAACCATTCATCGAGTAGATGGGCTTCCCCGCCGTAGATAAGATGAAGAATTGCTTGAGTTTGCCCTGAAAGTTACTAAGGGTTCCAGACTTATCGAATACAAGCTTGGCCCGAATGAATCCCTCGTCGAAGTTAGAACATTCGTCTGAGAAGATATTAAAGTTGTTTAACGATGCAACACTGTCCCTGGCTTGGCTGAGGTCTTGGACCATCAAGCCATGAAGCATGTTGGAAAGCGTATCGTCCTCAAAATTTGCCTCGTCGTCTACCGAGCTAGGGTAATTGCTGGAGATGGAATTCCTACTCAGAGCCAGGGCATTAGTGCCTGTCAATTCGGTCATGCCATCTCTGTCAGTATCAACTCCGGTCAATTCAGCCTGGTCGACTACACCTAGTGTGACGGCAGTAGTGGCATCCGCAGCTAACGTCGGCGAAAGGCGGCCATTATATTGTGAAGTTGGGATAAGTAAGGTAGGCGATGACAACCGCAGCTGCAAGTTAGGTTTGGTGGGCAGGACATGTGGGGTTGAGTCCTTGGTCATTGTGGAGTAGATGAAGTTGATATTGCGCACTGAGAATCGAATTGAGGACCATGAACAGCAGATAGGACATCAGAAGATAACACTTTATGAGAACCAGGGTAATTCAATAAATTTAAGAGGGGGAGGGGTTGAAAGTTCAATTGGCATTGGTTTTTCTTTTGGTTTAATTTATTGGTTTTACAGAGGGGGATTTGTCTAGATAAATTCATGATCATCTGAAGCTGATGCTTCTTGGTAACTATGAGAATCACTCTCAAAGCACTAAAAAAATCAAAATACACAGGAGATAAGAATCCAAAGATAAAACCAAAACTAAGAATCGATGTAAGAACCAAGTTATTCTCAATTCAATTTAGGCGAATTTCATCATAAGTGAATCTACTTTTAACTTACACGGTAAAAACGATCAGACACACATCTCCATTATTAATTTCATGTCTAGTGATTAGGTGAATTATCTGCGGAGAAACATGAACCAGATAACAAACACTACAAACAATCCAGCACCCACAATCGGAATATACTGCTTGATCATAGCCTCGAAATTGATTCGCTGGGCCTTCTTTCTGTACTTGATGGAGTCATTCCTCAAACTCGAAGACAAGTCACTCATCTTGTCCAACGAGTCACCTCGATACAACAAATCCTCAATATTCTTCGTCATGACCTTCTTAACATCCGCCAAATCTGTGTTGAGACGGTCAAGATTGGACTGTGCTCTCTGATCCTGGTAAATCTTCTTGGTCTTGCTCAAGAAGTTGTCGAATGAGCTGAATCCAAACGGTCTTGCAGTGCTGCTCAATGCCTCCCTGCCGTGCGAGTGTTCGAATTCATTACTGACCTCTGACAAGTACAGAAAAGCTAACTTTCTGGGATATGACTTCTCACAGATCGTCAAATAGATAATGTTGTTCAGAATCAAGTAATGGATGTTGTAGTCACCAGATTCGATGGTCGCCTGTGGCTCCGAATTGGGAGTGATTCTGCTTATGATAATTTTGCATTTTTTCTTTTGTTCGTTCAACGCCTGGTCGGCTGCATTGTCTACTGATCCACAGAGTGGGAGTGCTGATGTTAGTATGCTAAGTTATTGATGGGTTACAGGTCCAGTGACGTTTGTCATAGGAATTGCAAAGCTGAAGGTTCCAGGCTTTGTTCGTTTTATCTTAAACGTACCATCATAACGGTATATCAAAGTCGATTTGACCATGGCTGCTATTTTGAAGCGTGAGGTTCTTTGCTTATTTGTTCACTTTATCTGCCATTTCCGAGGGCAGTCCACCTGACCAGTGAGTTTCGGGGGTGAATGAATCCAATAAGTATTAGGTGGGTGAAACTGGTCGAAATATAAAATGATCAAGACTTTAAGTTTCGAAATTGAAATTTAAGTAAAAAAAATACTGGTATCGATATCGAAAGGTACTGTTCTCTGCATTTTCTCCTCGCAACTAGTTGAGTGTACAATAGATATTGCATATGAAGGTGGAACTCCATGAAATGGTAGTCTTAAACAAGTGGAAAAACATGAGTATATCAAAATGTGAATGTAGGAGTAGATATTAAAAGATGACTATTATTTACTACCTACTCTTTACTGTTAACTATCTACTCACCACCTTCTCTATTTTGAACTTTACTAGCTACTCTACACTATCTAATATGGTGAATACTCTATGAGTATTGCCATTAGACAACCATTAGACAAATCATAAGGTTACAACTACATCGAGCCGGATCAAAGACTATCTACCGCAAAACAATAAGAATTTGATCTACAGTAAGCTTCTCCTCTGTATTTCTCTGACCTCTACTATCGGTCAGCGCACCGTCTACTAAGAGGAAGGTCTATCAGCTCCATCTCGATGAAATGACATACATATATAATTCTTCTTCTGATTACTCAATATTCAAAAGTAAAGAAATATCACATTTGTAAAGTATCCATTATCTGCCATCTGGGTTCAATTACCCTTCGTTCCTTACAGAATCTGCGCTTTATCTCTGTGATGTACTGTACTGTCATGCTCAGTACTGCCTTGTTACCTTTTACATCCTAAATCACAGATTCATCCATATTCTTTCTTCCCACACTACATCCCCCACATAATCGACTCCGCAATGGATTTATCCAAATTATCCAGCGATCTCCCTCCAACAAAGTCCTTGGAACAAATATCTGTTTCCACCGTCAGTAAGGAACTCACCGACGAATTCAAGAACGCAGCTAAATCGGTTGCTTCACTTTACAATGCTTCAGGAAATGGCGCCGAAAAGCACGCAAAAGCGGAATTCGCCAATGCTGCAAAGTCGGTGGCCTCTCTTTACCGTCTAGCGAGTAATTCCAATACGCTTTTGATGGATAAAGGCTACTTGGAGTGCTTGGACGACCTCTTAGAGGTGATTGCCAATAACGATGACATCGAGAACTGGGCCTTGACAAGACGAGCCGAGGTCACTAACCACTACAAAAAGGACCGTGACCACGTATCTGCATCGTCGGATCCAGTGGACACTGTAGATGCTGCTGACTCTGCTGTTCCGGAAAGTGCCGATGTGGTTTTACCTACTGAATATGAGTTCATGGCGCCACAGGAGCTCAACTCGAACATGCGCTTCCGCCCATCACTTGCTCCGTTTTCTGTAAGCTACAAGCGGCCCAAAAAGGTCGATCGGACCAAAAGATCGCTTGCGCAGTCTCAAGAGAACAGTGGCTCATCTGATGTGGAGAGCGATGTGGCTGAATCGGAAGACGTAGAGATGAAAAAGAGAAGAGCGTTCCAGAGTCTCCACGACGTTACAAAGAGACGTCGGAGAGAACCTCCCAGTGATAATGACTAAGCAGTTATCGCACGCTAATCTCTCATTTCAACATTCTGCATTTACAATTCTAGAAGCATCAACATCAGCATCGGCATCAGCATTTATCCAGCATCTCCACCTCATGTCTACCTTCATGATCCATCTAACTACTATTATGTTCACCATTACATTGTCATTATTATATGCATTTTTCTATCGCTAGTATCCAAATAAACCGTCGGAATTATCTCCGTACTCCTCATCATCGTACTCGTACTCATCGTAATCGTCATCCGAGGAGCCTTCCAGAGAACTTGTCGACTCCACGGCAGACTCAGACTCCACTAAGCCCTCCAATGTCAAACACAATAACGTATCTCCCTTCGACTGCGTACCCTTGACAACCTCATTAGTGGACTCCACGTAACAATTGGTCAATTTACATTTGCTGCGGATGATGGCTTTCTGTCCAATGATACAGTTCTCCAACTGTGCGTCGTCCTCAATGACTACATTGTCCAAAATAATGGAACCTGTTAACTTGACTCTCTTGCCAATTACACAATTGCGGCCCACCACACTGCGCTTGACGTTGGTCTTTTCACCCAATACCGTGCGGTCGCCCACCAAGGCGTCAGCACCAACATTGGCGGCTGTTTTGTCCTTCGGAGCAGCAGGCTTACCTGCATTGTCTCTCGCCTGCAATTTTAAGTATTGTCTGTTGGCTTCTAAGAGAACAGGTAAATTATTGGAGCGCACAAAGCTGGCCACTTCAGGAACGACCAAGAAACCCACGGTGGAGTCATGACTAACACTCTGCCATGGTTTACGGGCCAAATCTCTGATGACTTTGATTAGTGGCCTGTTGTTAAAGTATGCATCAGTGAACTTGTGCTGGTTGTCATCCAAAATTTCGGCGATTCTCTTGCCGTCACCCAAGAAAATAGAACTGTTCAAGAGCGTCAGACTGACGGTGGAATTGGGGTAGTTCCAGACCATTTGGGTTCTTATCTTGAACGCCTTGTGGAACTCAACATCCTCGGCTGAGTAATAGTCCAACATCTGGGCATCACCGTTGGGCAAGTCCGTGAACACGGTGAAATTTTTAGGAAAAATGCGATGTTTCTTGTCCTCGATCTCCAATTGGTTTCTGTAGCTCACCGCAAGACCCACATCGGAATCTTGTCTGCTTCTATAGGCTTCAATAAGCACCTGTGGAGGCAAGTCGGTTATGAAGTCACAGGGAAGAAGTGCAAAGTGCTGGTATGGTTTTAGAAGCGCCTTCTTGACTACATGCTGCAACACCAGCCCGTTGGTAGGTGCTGGTAAGGAAATGACATCGATGGACTCAGCAAACTGCACGGTATTATCGTCCAAGTCGGAGGAGTTGCCCGCCAATTCCGAGATCTTGCGGGATTTGTATGCATCCAATGCTTTCTGGATGTCATCCTGTGACTCTGGATCACATACCAAGGTGACTTTAGGGAAAAATGCCTTCTCACACCAGTCTAGAACGTACTCAACCATGGGTCTGTTGGCCACGGGTAAGAGCGCCTTGGCAATACCGGTAGATCTCTCTTTGGAGAACGGTGCAAGCTGTTTTCCAGGGCCACAAAGAACAAACGTGTGGAACTCCATTGGTGTGTTTGAATTATGAATCAGAGATGGTTTAACTTTTTTTTCTTTGAACTATTCTGAAGTATTTAGATCATGTGATCAAAGATCATGTGACTTTCTCCATTAGAAAATGGTCGACCAAAACCGAGGTGGTGTACACAGTTAAACCAAACGTCAAAAGTGGCAACTCGACACTAATCACATTATTATGAGTGAAGAAAACGACCCCCTTTTGGCTGAATTGCAAGCAGAGGAACCTACTGGTGCCAATGAAGAGCAACCCGTGGAAGTTTCGCGCGAGGAGCAGGAAAGAACCAAAGCGTTGACTAAGTTTAAGGAAAAGTTGGTGGAGCATAGGAAATGGGATGCTAGAATAAAAGAGATGCGATTGGGCATGAGGGACCTAGAGAAAACTTACGACAAGACGGAAAATGACATCAAGGCGTTACAATCTGTGGGCCAGATTGTGGGTGAGGTGTTGAAGCAGTTGACTGATGAAACATACATTGTCAAGGCCTCCAGTGGGCCCCGTTATATTGTGGGGTGCCGTAACACAATCAAGAAGGAGAACTTGAAGAACGGTGTGCGTGTGTCGTTGGATATGACCACATTGACCATCATGAGGATCTTGCCCAGAGAGGTGGATCCATTGGTGTATAATATGACTACTTTCGAGCCTGGTGAGATCTCGTTCAACGGAATCGGAGGTTTGACCGAGCAGATCAGAGAGTTGCGTGAAGTCATCGAATTGCCCTTGAAGAATCCAGAGTTATTCACGCGTGTGGGTATAAAACCGCCCAAGGGTGTGTTATTGTATGGTCCACCTGGAACTGGTAAGACTTTGTTGGCCAAGGCCGTAGCCGCCACCATCGGCGCCAATTTCATTTTCTCTCCCGCATCTGCCATTGTTGACAAGTATATTGGTGAGTCAGCCAGATTGATCAGAGAAATGTTCTCGTACGCCAGAGAGCATGAGCCATGTATCATCTTCATGGACGAGATCGATGCCATTGGAGGCAGAAGATTCAGTGAAGGTACCTCGGCTGATCGTGAGATCCAGAGAACCTTGATGGAGTTGTTGAACCAAATGGATGGTTTTGACACCTTGGGCCAGACGAAAGTCATCATGGCTACAAACAGACCAGATACTCTTGATCCTGCTTTGTTGAGAGCAGGTAGATTGGATCGTAAGATCGAGATTGGCTTACCTAACGAAGCTGGAAGATTAGAGATCTTCAAGATTCACACGGCCAAGGTGGCTAAGCAAGGAGAGTTCGACTTTGAGGCTGCCGTGAAGATGAGTGATGGTTTCAACGGTGCCGATATCAGAAACGTGGTGACCGAAGCAGGATTCTTTGCCATCAGAGATGAGAGAGATTACATTTTGCAGAACGATTTAATGAAGGCTGTGAGAAAGGTTGCTGACGTCAAAAAGTTGGAAGGTAAGTTGGATTACGAGAAGTTGTGATCATATAGAAGAAGATACGACATGAAGAGAGAATGTGGAGCTGGAAAAAATTATGATTCCATATGTTGTAGACTTACCGTAAAAATCCACAAGATCCTAGACTTCCGTTGAACGATTCTATTTCGATATATATATACAAGTTATGTCTCTCTATTTCTCATTCTCTGAGAGCTTCTTCATGGTCTTTTCAAAGTCCGGAACCTTTGCCTTGGACAAAGCTTCCAAGTGCGTCAACAATGCAGGGTTTTCGATCTTCGCAAGGTGCTGAGCAATCTTGGTTCCGATGAAGTCCTTCACTTCGTCAGACAATGGCTCAAGCTTCTTCTCAGGCTCCTGAGCCTTCTTGGCCAAGTAGATCTTCTGCTCAGTAGATAATGGCATCTTTGGAGCAGTGAGCTTCCTGGCCTGGACTTCCGTGAGCGTCTTCTTCTTGTAGGACGAGTATGGGTTTCTGAGCTCTGCCAACACACCCTGTGGAAGAGGGGATTTGGCGACAGTCTGGTCCTCGTAGGTCTTGGTGAAAACTGCATCGGCAGTGGTCGAGTTGCGGTCATCCTCAATCTCCGTAGGTGGCTTTGGCCAAGGGATCTCGATAGTTTCGTGGTGTTTGACAAATCTCTTGGGTAACCATTTCTTGTATCTATCATCATAGTACTTCTCCTTGTAGACAACCTCATCGGCTACAACATACGAGATCTTACCAGTGTCATCTCTATCCTTTGCAGCCAACTTGACGTATTCTCTTGGAATGTTGTCTGGGTACTCCATAACATGACTGGTTTGGTTCTGGATCCACCATGCCTTGGGAATGATTCTCTTTGACAAAACATCGGTCAAAATCACGCTGTCAGACTCCTGTGAGTATTGAAGTACAGAGGTGATCTTGCCTTTGTGCTCTCCCTCTGCAATGTACACCATGTCTCCACTTGCGAGTCCAACATCCTCCATCTTCGTCTTTCTCTCGTGCTTTGGAACATACTTGGTAGATTCAAAGGTAGGCAAGTTGAACCTGTTGGATCTCTTGACAAGAACCTCACGGATGAGCTCCGGGTATCTGTCCAAGTCCTTCTGGAACCTCTTTTTGGCAGTATTCCACGACATGCTACTGGGGAAAGTCTTTTTGGTGGTTGGGTTTAACTCTATGGAAAAATTCACCTAGGTTGGATGTGCACTACCTGTTGGCACGTGACCCAGATGGAACCATGGGTTTCAATCTTGTGCCAACAACAATTTAAAAGCCAGAGACGTATCTACAATAATCATCGTTATTTCGAATTGATGTGTTCCTATTATAATGTTACAAAAAAAATTTCTGCCCTCTCGCACTCATTCTGTGCAAATATTGATGAACTCCTGTTCGTTAACTGTAATGTTAGTATAGACTCAATAAGCTTAGGTGGGAAGTACAATAAAAATAAAGACTCCATAATAAAAAGGAAGATACGTACTTTCTCCATCTTCGTCCAAATCGAACTCATCGATCATGGCTCTTAGCTCCTCGTCTGACAAGTTCTCGCCTAATTCTCGTGCAACTCGCTTCAAGTTTCTGAAACTGATCTTCCCCGTGTTATCGTCGTCAAACAACTTGAATGCTCTCCGAATCTCCTCCATAGGGTCTCTGTTGACGATCTTTTCTCCCACTGTTAGTTAGTATCTATGGCTTTTTATGGCAATTCTGGTGTCTGGATTTGTAGACATGTTTGGTGGATGAGCTTACGCAAAAAGACTAAAGGGTAACATACCAGCATGGAAGAAATTCTCGTATGATATCAAGTTCCGGTCATCTGTGTCGTACTCGTGGATGATTTCCAATACCTCTCTCTTGGATAAGTCAAAGCCCAAAGCCCGAAGTGCAACCTTTAACTCGTGGTAGTCGAGCATTCCATCATTATTCATATCAAACAACGAAAACGCCTCTCGGATCTCCTGCTTCTGTTCATTGAGAAGCTCCACCTTCAAGTTGCTCAAACCCTTCTTCTGGCTGTTGTTGTTGGCCGCAGACATAGTGACTAGTTAGTGAAGACTAATCTGTTTATTGTCCGCGGTGTTGTGTATGTATTATGCTGGACAGGCTAGTAGAGAATGGATATACCTTGCAAACTGAGAAACTAGCTGTGAACATCGGGAATTATATTAGATAAAGATTATCTTTTACTCAATTGATTTTTTTGCCTTTCATTGACTCCGTTTCTGCTCCATCATGGCCACGCTTGAGATAGGCCAGAAGGTGTCAGTTAAAGGTGAAGCTGGAGTGATTCGATTCCGTGGCTCCACCAAATTTGCTACTGGAGAGTGGATTGGGGTAGAATTGGACACTGGCGTTGGCAAAAATGACGGTTCTTTGCAGGGTGTGCGTTACTTTCAGTGTCAGAAACAGGGTAACTACGGCGTGTTCGTACGTCCCAGTATGCTTGGAAACACGTCTCAGAATGAGAAGCTGCGGCCCATTCTGGAAGTACAGGCGATTGTTGACAAGCTTCAGACCAAGCTTCGAGCTGCAAGAGCAGAAATCGACAAGAATAAGAAAGATCTAGAGGAAGCAGAGGCGAAGCTACAACAGAAGTCCGCACAGGTAGATGATCTCGAGGCAAATCTCGAACGAATCAGCGTGGAAGGAGATTACTTGAAATCTCAGAATATTACCTTGTCATTGGAACTACAGCAACTTCAGACTAGTTATGCGGATATGTCTGCGGAGTACGAGATCCTACAAGAAGAGATGGATCTCAATAAGGAGCTTGAAGAGGAGGTCAAAATGCAGCTAACTGACTCTCATGCTGTCACCGCTGAGGATTTCCAGTTGCTAGTGCAGCACAACAAAAAGCTTGAACTTGCAGTTTCGTCATTAAGGAAACTCTCCAGTGAAAAGGAAGGTAAGTTCAGTGAGGAAATCCAAAGTCTTAGAAGCGAGATTGTAGACTTCGAGGAATTGAAGAAAACATACCAGCTCACAATTGAAAAATTGAAGCAGGCAGACACAACCATTGCACATCTTCAGGAGCAGTTGGAATCGGCGAATGAACTGGATCTGATCATTGAGTATCTCACCAGAGAAAATGAGAGCCTTAGCTTGAAAAATAAGGATCTCACAGAGACTGTGAACGAGTTGAAGGAAATCCATGAACTTGATAAGTCCCTTGAGGAAGATCTGCGAAAAGTTGAACAAGACTTGAAAGATCAAATTACATCCTTGCTGAGCCAAATTACTCAGGAAAAACGAAGGGTGGAAGTTTTGAATTCCAAACATGAGCTGCTACTACATGAGATGGAATCTTTGAAGAAATCAAACAATTCATCCTCGTCGCTGGGCAGCATGGAATTGGAATCCCTTAATCTCGAAATCAAGAAACTACTGCTTGTGATAGAAAATTCGAATTTCAAATCTAATGTCAGTCTGCGAGCTTTGGATTGTCTTCGATCTCTCAACCTCAAGTCTGTGTCTGAAAATTTCCGTGAGGTGATCTCGACATTCCAGAATCTCGGAATGGCGCAATCAATTGCACGAGAGATTCAAACTGCATTATCCAAATCACCTACCGCTATCAAGATCGAGATTTTGAACGTCTTTGAACGTCTTTGCGGCCTCTTGGATGCTGTGTCGTATCAACTTGAGTATGAGTATGAAGATTCTGATGTTACATTTCTAGGTACCCGACTTGAATTGCTTTATTCTGACCTACTACAGGCTTTCGAGAATCTGCACTTCGAAGATAAGACATCATTGGGTGCATTAGATTCACATTTTAGCACTTTACGCTTGTTCTGCAAGGATGCGAGATTCTTAAGATCAATTTCCTTCTTTTGTCTTACGGAGTTAGGGCTGGAAGTCAATAACACACATCGAATTTGTGAAAGCATTTTAAAAGTCATTCCTCAAGATAAGGGACAAGAACTCCGAACTATGAAAAAGCAAATCGAATTGGTGAAAGAACAATGTGAAACTGCATTGGAGGAGTCCAAATTCGACAAGATTATTCAGCCTGGAAAGTTACTGTTAATTAAGTTACCAGATCTCAGTGATAACTTACTCATGACTTTGCAGCAACTTGAATCCGATTCGTCTGTAGATATGGACAATTCGATTACCCTGGAAATACAGAGGTACACTGCTGCTTTATACGAGCTTTCACAAGTCATAAAAGGTAATCTGCAAGATGCTATTGAAGAATCAATTTTTCAATGCATAATTGATCGTCCCGTTGAGGTAACAACTCCAAATGAATTGCTATCAGACAGAATAGAGAAAGACAAGATAATTAATGACTTGAAACTCAACATTGAGGTCTTGGAAAAGAACATGGGCGCCACCATCGAGGGGAAGTCATCCAAGATTCTAGAGTTGAAAGACATGCTTCAGCAAGCCAAGAGTGAATTTCAAGATTTGGAGGCCAAGCATAAAAAGTTGGTTGCCACTAATAAAACTCTAGAAAATCAAGTCCAGTCCCTTTTCGAGCTGAATGCTCTGAAGGCTCAAAATCAGATACGTGCCATTGAGGATCTCAAGTCAAAAAAGAGTTACACTACTGAAATGGCTCTCGCTCAAGAAATTTCCATGTTGAGGAACATGGTTGCACTTTCGTCTCGAAATCGTGAACATGAGGATATTTCATGGTTGGCTGAGCCAATTTATCCTCAGTACGGATGTATTACATATGGACGGCAAATTGAATTCGAAGCTAGAGCCCGTGAGACAAGGGCGCTTGCTTCAAGAATTCTGCAACGGATTCTCAGGTCTTAAAATACATGGCATGGAATTAGCATTTGATCAACCTCCCTTTTGAATTAATTAGTTAGTGAAGTGCGTCTTCTTGGCCACTTTGAGGCCAAGTCTATATGCTCTCTGGGATAGAAGTACTCTAATAGAGCATAAATGAATATATCAAGAATCACAACGACACAGTAAAGTTTCCCTGCCACAGCACCACAGAAATAATACTTTTTCAATCGCTGCAATAGCGGTTGGTTGATCTTGCGGTAATTGAGCGAATGGTAGACGTTCTCTGTGCGTTTGGCAATATTGGCCCAGCTGTACATCGTAGCCACTTCAGCATGGAAACGAGAGGTATCTATTCTTCCAGACCTAACCAAGTCAACTGCATCAATCGCAGCATCCACCAATGAATCCTCATCAGGGTCAGCAAAACTGGTCATATGTTGTGGAAGTACTTCTGGAATACCACCGACCTTTGTTGTCACAACATACAAACCGCAAGATGCAGCCTCCACAATCACAGTTCCAAATGCCTCTGTGAGAGATGGGTGAAGGTAAATATCACCTTGGACCATTACGTCTCTAACCTTCTCGTGCTTGACAGCACCTATTAAAGTTACTCGTTCCTGAAGGAAATACTTTTCTCTCATTTGCTCCAAGTCCAAGAACTTGGGCCCATCTCCTGCAATTAGGAAGTCAACCTCAGGTCGTTCGTGGCATATTCGGGGAATTATGGCGGTGAGTAGGTCGGCTCCTTTATTGGGGAAAAGCCGAGAAATGACAACGATGGTGATCCTCAAACGATCTCGAGGTTTAGAAATATCAGGAGCAAAATCCTCCAGAATAACTGCATTAGGAATCACTGAAACGTTCAACGGGTCGAGAGAGCCTCGTAGAACAGTATTCTCTTTACATGTATGGGAAACACAAATGACGTGGCTGACATCGCTGAGACTGAACTTAAGCAACTTATTGCCCATGATCGACCCCACGTCAGCGAAGCCAAATAGCGAATGGTCTGTGAAAACAGCTTTGAGTCCCATGGTTCTTCCGTGGAGCATGGATTCTGCTCCTAAACTGGAGAGAGATCCATGACTGTGAACAATCTCGATTTGCTCTCGAATGAAGATATTGCGAACAATTGGGAACGCCGTGAACACCGAGGGCACCGTCGAGCTTCGATAAACTTGTAGTAGTGGAACGTAGTATACTCTGAGGCCATTTGTTAGCATGCGTACACCTGTTCTGTTGCCGTAGTCATGAGTGATGATGATGACTGAGTGGCCTAAATCAATGAGTTTCTGCGATAAGTGATAGACGTGGAACTCGACTCCCCCTGGCTGAGGGTAGAAGAAGTCGGTGACCATAGCAATATTATACGATTTCTGCATGGTTTATGACATTCTTGCTCGTAAGTTAATTTAAGGAAATGAGATCTGTCTGGTCAAGTGCGCGCTACTCAAATTCAAATAAAGTCAATGATTCACTGTCCATGTAGAAACCAGTGCCAATTCCGATCGTGTATTACAAATTTTATATAGTTATCAGCGAGCAAATGCATCAGGAGGTAGCGATCCAGCAGAATTTTTGAAGTTGACAATGCATTGTTGATAGTCCCAGTTGCTCTGCTGGCAAAGCATCACTCCGTACTGAATGGTGAGCTTAGTTTCCAAAAGCACCTTAACAAGCATTTCTTGTTGTATGGTGTTCAAGCCTGCTTTCACTTCAGGTGGCAAATCGGCTGCCGATGGTCCTGGTTGCGTGGGTGGTGGAGTGCCGAACGACTGTTGTCCAGGTCCTCCCAAACCAACACCAGGTGCGGTTACTGTGGCAGAAGATGGTGCTGCTGCTGGTGATGGTGTTGGAGTTGCAGTTGGAAGGGCCACAGGCTTGAATGCAGCGGGATCCGCTTCTGTTCTTATACAGAGTAAGTCACTGGCAACAATCATGCTGTTATTAGGTCCTGGAATGACAATAAACGTTCTGTCAAAACTTTTAGGCCCCAAAGCGATTTTCAGTTTCTTCTGGTAGGCGTACTTGTTTCTACCCATTCCAGACAGTTGGTTAACGTGTTCTAAATTGGCAGGTACAGCTGTCTCTTCGAATGATCCGTGCAAAGTAATGGAGATTGCACCGATGGCAGCCAAACGGTAACTCTCCATGCTGTAATTGTCAGGCTTCAGCATTAAGTCATGGCGAGTACTTGGTAACTGGGAGAATGACTTGAATATTTGCTCTTGACCTTTGGCCACCTTGGACATTCTTGCCTTGGCAGACGAAACACGAGTCAAGTTTCTGGACAGTGGAAGGTAGTAGGAGAAATCTGGAGGTGGCTTATTATCCACAGTGTGAGGCAGTGTCGAGTCCACCAGCAATGAGAACTGGGACTCTGCCTGGTACAACACCATTAGGTCTGCTCTGTTGGAATCCCATAGGTTGTAGTAGTTGGTGATGAAATTGGTAGATATGTTTTGCACGTCATTGTCCTGGAAAAACATAGGCTGAGGGTCTTTGAATGAGAATGTCAAGTTCGTGTTGAGCACTTGTTCGTTACGGACGATCTCGCCATTCAACACCACCAATCTTGGGAAGACCTTCAACAATTCCAATTTGATATTGAGAGCTTCATTGAGGTCATTGGTGTTGGTAAGTGGGTTTCCTGTGATGACCAACTCCCTCAAGAAATTGAGCTTCTTCTTCCAAATATCAAACGCCTTTATTCTGGAGAACTTGTTGTTCTGTAATGATAAGTTCTGCAACGTGGGGAACGTGTGTGCTAACGTTGAGACGGTACTCAAGTCACTCAAATTGTTATTGGAAAGATCTGCGCTGGTGACATTCAACTTCAAGTCACTAGCTATCTTCATCAACGCCGGGAAAAACTTGGAAGATGTGGAAATGGTGCCGAAGAAGCCTTTTGCTGACAACGTAGGATCTTGTTGCACAGCACTAAGGTTCAAAAGCGAATTCTCGGGATTATATCTCGATTTGAGGAACATAGTCAATGTTTCTATGGTATTGTCACCAGATTGTTGGCCTGGCTGGTTTGGGACATTTCCATTGCCGAAACCGTTGTTCACCTTTGAGATCTTCAATGGATTACCAGCGAATCTCACACCAGACCATTGGATCAAGTTGTTTGCCTCTGTTTCGGAGCGAACAAAGCCTCTCATTGCCCCGCTAGCATTGTTGACGGAGTAGTTGGTCACGCTGATCTTACATTTTCTGTTAATGAATGCAATACATTCACCTGGAGTCGAACCGTTCCAGCCAAAAATCTCCACTTCACATCCGGCTTGATTGCCGCCAAACTGCTGCGAATTGTTGCGGTCGGAATTGTTATTATTGTGGAAGCCGCCTCTTCCTCGTCCTCGGTAACTCATAACTTGTGGATGCTCCAGAAGTGGATGGTGGAGATGGTTTGGAATCTAAGGTAATTTTTTTTCGTGAGCACTGGGCCGGTACATACCAAGATGGCCAGGAAGTGCCAACCTTAGAGATGTTCTTAAGTTTTGATAGAAAAGAACAAAAAAATTTTTCTTTCTACATAGTCTACAAGTCTACATACATTTCTTAATTTCTCTGACTTTAATTCTGTTTCATATTTTTGATTTCGTAGCCATAGTCGTAACCATTCATGTAACCCTCAGCCATGGCATGCTCGGACGTATAGAGGTGCCAAAGGCGGATTAAAGTTCGAGGGCTCAATTTGTGTTTTGGACACCGTTCTACTGCTTTTCGTTGGCCTCCAATTTGGCCAAGTCCTCGGGGTTGTGCAATGTTCCCACAACCTTGTACTTGCCATCGAAGTGACTCTCCCAGTTATCCAAGGATTCTTTCTCTTCTCCACTCAAGCTGGTCAATGTGTCCAAGGGCTGGTCAATAGGTGTGAGCACTTCAGGATCGAATGAATTGAGAGCCAATCCACGCGAAGCATCTCTTCCTGCAAAGTTCTCGTATGGTCCTCCTGGACCATAGAATGACTTTCCAGAAGAAACGTCGTACACAACTCCCTTGACACCAATGTACACTTTAGGGTCGGACCGGCCATTAAATTTGGCTAATGTTGCTGGTACAAATCTTGTCTGAACTGGAGGCTCGACACTGTGAGCTGGTAAAGGACTCGATCTTATATCGGAAACGATGGATTTAACGAAATAGGCGATCACTAGGAAGATAATGATGGCAGTTATCATGATGAAGGTGAAATTCGAGACAGCTTAGGATATTATCACTGACGTACAGAATTCAAATTATATAGAATCAAACTGGTATTCCTGGTCAATTGGAATCTCAGAATCAATAGATAGTTGTGGTTGCTCAAATGGACTCCATTCTGGTGATCCTCTCAAGAATGTCGTATATGTCAGCCTGTGGGGACCAAGTCACATGATGTTGGGCATATGAATAATATGTGCAACGTTCCATTCGAGTACCGTTTAGAAACTAATGCAAAATCATCGGAAAAACACATCGCCAATCTTTATGCAAAAGACTTCGACTATGCAGACGGTTGTGTGTACGTTAAATGCCCTCCTCCCCCTTGATGGTGTTTCTTTTCTTTTTTTTTTTCTTGTAGGAGGAACTCCTATCGTGACCTTTCTATGCAAGTGGTTTCACTTAGAGTTTTAACCTTTTACATCACCCAGAGCCAATACACTATCTCACTAATGTGGACATATCTGGTGATATGCCATTAAGAAGAGAGGTTGATGTGGGCTGATGAGTGAATAGTAGCCCGCCAACCAAGAATTAATTGCAACGATTTTTCCGACATTATTCCGAAAAAGCAAATCTTTCCGAAACATGGGGAAGATGTCCCAATACATAAATTTGCGTCCAGTTCCAATGTAAAATGTGGGAGCTATCCAATTTTTGGACGATACACATAGTGAAGTTCTTCAAACAATCTTTGGTAGCAGGCATTTGTTCCTGTATTTTCATTTCTTACTCATTAGCCTTCACTATCGGGCATTTTCCGTCGAACCCTTCGATGATTGTAAAGGAAAGACAACTCCCAACTACCAGCGACGATGTTAACAGACCTCTCATCCACTACACTCCTAACTATGGCTGGATGAACGATCCAAACGGTCTTTTCTACGACAAAAAGGCTGCTGTGTGGCATATGTACTACCAATACAACCCTAACGATACTGTCTGGGGCCTTCCTTTATATTGGGGGCACGCAACCTCGAAGGATTTGAGTGCCTGGGAAGATCAAGTTCCTGCTATTGGTCCCGATAATGACAATGATGGCATTTTTTCGGGAAGTATTGTGGTGGACCACAACAACACTACTGGTTTCTTCGATGACTCTATCCATCCAGATCAGCGTGTAGTTGCCATTTACACCTTGCATACCTCCGAGAAGCAGACCCAGGATCTTGCATATTCTCTTGATGGTGGTTACACCTTCACCAAATATTCTGGCAACCCTGTGTTGGATGTCAACTCGACTCAGTTCCGTGACCCCAAAGTGTTCTGGCATGAGCCCACAAACCAATGGATTATGGTTCTTGCAAAGAGTCAAGAGTTCAAGATCCAGATCTTTGGCTCTATCGATTTGAAGTCTTGGTCGCTCCATTCCAACTTCTCATCGGGTCTCTACGGTTTCCAGTACGAATGTCCAGGTCTTGTTGAGGTTCCTATTGAGAATTCTACTGAAACAAAATGGGTGATGTTTTTGGCCATCAACCCAGGTATGCCCTTGGGTGGTTCTGCCAATCAATACTTTGTCGGTCATTTCGATGGTTTTACTTTCGTTCCTGATGACACTCAGACAAGATTACAGGACTGGGGTAAAGACTACTATGCTTTCCAGGCCTTTAGCGACGTTCCAAAGGAAATGGGCGTGCTTGGACTTGCATGGGCTTCCAACTGGCAATATGCCAACAAGGTTCCCACAAGTGGCTGGAGAAGCTCCATGTCTGTGGCGAGAAATCACACTTTGAAGAATATTGCCATCAACCCAGAAACCAAGGTGTTATCTTTGGTTCAAAAGCCTGTCCTCGGTAGCACAGTCCAAAAGACAAACTTGATTGACCAAGACTTCTGCATCTTTGGTAAGAATACTCTGGTGAATGCCACGGCTTCGCAATCAGGAGTGTTCGAAATCGACTTTACATTCAAGGTTCATAAAACAACCGAGCTCCAGAAAACACTCGAGCTCGAAATTATTTCCAATACTAAGGATGGAAAAACTGAAAGTATTAGAACTGGTTTCGATGTTGATGGCGGATCTTTCTACGTTGATAGAGGCATTGATAACGCGTTCAACAAGAATCCATTCTTCACCGACAAGACTTCAGCATATGTTGACCCCATGGAGTATGACGATAGTGGATTGCCAATCTACAAATTTTATGCCATTGTGGACAAAAATATCTTAGAGGTGTACTTGAACGATGGCGCGGCCACATTAACCAACACTTTCTTTATGAGCGATGGGTTCACACCTGAATCTGTCGTTTTGTCTTCAACTTGCTCTTCTACGTTTGAAGTGAAGTCTGAGATTAACGAATTAACCATTTAAATTTGAATAGTAAGTAATAGATCATTTTTCATGATGACTTTTGTAATTTGTAATTTTGTTCTAAAGTTGGACTGGCACTACCAAATTGACTATTCTCATAATGTGAGCGAAAATGCATTATCTTATAATTGTTAACAAAAGTGAATAACAATATGGGCAGAGACATTATCACTTTAGATGACTTGACAGTCAACAACTTGGGAACTTTTAAGAAGCTCATACTGGTTACATTGCCAACAACTTACCCAGAGTCATGGTATAAGGACTCGTTGAATAGTGATCAAATTGTAAAGATTGCATTCTACAGCGAATTGCCAGTGGGCGAGATAAAAGGCAAGCTTATCAACTCGTCTCATAACATTCCTACATTTGAAGTTGCCAGTGCTGTCCAGTTAAATTCGAAAATCATTCCAAACGCTGTGTACTTGGAATCTCTTTCTGTTTTGGAGGCATATCGGGCATTGGGAATCGGATCGAAACTTTTGAACTGGGCAATTGAGGAAGCCAAACAGAGATTTGTTCACGAAATTGTTTTGCATGTCCACGTGGACAACACTGCTGCCATCGAATGGTACAAGAAGAAGGGATTTTCTCAAGTCGGAGAGAAAGTAGTCAACTACTACAAGGAGCAGGGCTTAGAGAACCCAGATGCCGTTATACTATCATTGAAATTTTAGACTTAGCTTTTATTAATAATATACAGCTAGAAGTTTATGAGACATCAGCAAGGTGTTAGCATGGACGACTAGTGGATTATTTCTCACTTTCGTCTTCGGTATCTGTATTTATGTCACTGAACACACTCTCATTGTCAGAGCCCTCATCTTCCTCGTCGACAGACTTTTTAACAGCACCACCTCTCAAGGCAGCCAATGCACCAGCAAGACTATCCTCTTCGGGGTCCGAAATATCACTATCGGAATCACTATCGGATTCTTCTTCACCAAGGGCCTTCTTGACAGCTTTAACGTTCATAGGAGGGTTGGTCACATTCATCTCCAACGGGATGTCGACATCAGCGCCAAAGTATGCGTTGTTCTTCATAATTAATCTGAAATGGTAGTTGGCAGCAGTAGGGGGAGTTGGGACGTTAAGTTTGATCTTGAAAGTGCTCATGACGACATTACCTTCTTCACCCTTAATCCACTCCTCTTGCTTCAAAGAAAGATTGCTCAAGTCAACTCTTTCCATCTGAACAACCTCGGTTCCGTCGATAAATTTGCTATCTCTCTGGTTCACAATGAATGCTGCCCAATAGTTCTCAATCTTACGTGGGAAGTATGGAGCATAAGACAATGGTAATAATGGTGCATCTTCGTTTGATTTCAATGGGTTCTTCAAATCTTCAATAGTCTCTTCCTCAAGGAATTTATCTTCTTCCACGTCCGCGCAAGATTTCAAGGCTGGGGACTTGATGAAGAACTTAACAACCAAGTGAGACATGGCATTAGGAGGAATGAAGTCCTCACCTGGCACACGGAAACTGGCGTCCAAGATACGAATGAAGGGAATCTGCTTAGCGACATCCAATGCAACCTTCACCTTCTTTGGATCCTCGATACCCAACACTTTGGATGCTTCTTCCTCAGACAAGGTTACCAACTTACCTAACTTCTTGATTGGTTGTGCTTCCACCACATTCTTGTTAACGTATGGCAATTGTAACAATTCTTTGTGCTTTCCCAATGGAGAAGAAGCCTGAAGAATAGCCTTTTCAAGGTCATAAGCAGCTTGGACGACATCTGGGGTTCTGAATACGGTGGCAATTTCAACGAATGAATTGATTAGGAACGGGAGCTGGGAAACGATCTTCAATTTTTGAACTTCGTTGTCACCGGAAAAGTCTCTGTTCAAGTACTCAAGCACCAACTTTTTAATTTGATCAGCGGACAAGTTCAGATTCTGAGAAGTAATCTCATCAGATTGGAGAATCCAATCCAAAATATCGAAAGGAGTATACACCTTTCCTGGGTTCTTATCGGCCATCTTTCTGGTGAAAAGAGTGGCGGTATCCACTCTCAAGCCCTTCTTGGTGTGGGACTTGACATTGGACCACCAGCTGCCCACAACATAAGGCAAAATGACACCAATCAACAAGAAGTAAACCACAAGCATGATAGGAGAGTACTTGCCTTCCACCAAAAACTTGGGGATAGCAATACCTTGAGAGATCTCTTGAGGACCATCTGGGTGGCCGTACAATTTCAAGTTATTCTTCGTGACTTCATCTGTCAAAGCCTTGTAAGCGAGATTAATCCTAATAAAGGCTGCCTCCATCTCCTCTTTCTCCTTTTGGGTCAGATCTTTCTTGATCTTATCAGGGTGGAATTTCAATGATAACTTTCTGTACTTAGACTTAATTGTCTTGTCGTCAGCATTGTATGGAAGATCCAAGATAGTGTGAGGGTCAAAGAGACCTTGCAAGCTTACTTCCTTAGCGTAAGTGATCCAAATGTAGGCCACTGCAGCCCATCCAATTATGAGAACCAAGAGTTTCTTGTTGAAGATGCGGTCTGACTTCCGGCGTGTCTTGAGGCTGTCGATATTGGATGCAGAAGGCAATTCCAACGATTTGTGATCGTGATTGATGGCACCCTTGACATTTTTACCTCCCGAAACAGCGTCACTAGGCCACACTACACCAATGAACCAAGAGATCGTGAGCGGCGTCAAGCCAAACACTAACATGGCCAAAAGAAAATAGGGCCAAGTCTCGGAACCCTCATCATACTTATATTCCGATGCCATTTTATAAAGTGAGCTGGGTCAAGTTAGATGTTGGGTGTTGATTGAAGGTGGAAACTCGCTTACTCGACTAAAGACACGTATAAAATTTTCTATATGGAGGTATGGGTGTTTGCGGAGATCCATGGAAGCATGATAATTTTAGTGTGAAAGTGCGTCACCATGTATTTGGATGAAGAAAGCAGCAAAAGGGAAAGTAAAAAAAAAAGGCAAAAAGGCAATTTTCGGTCCAAATGGTCTTACCGTTTTGGAAACTTTACAAAAGTTTTGCAAAATGTGAGAATTAAATGGCTTGTAGCAAACATTGTATATATGACTAGCAGTTGAACATATGCCAGTAACCTTAGTGGTGGAACAAACGGATTGGGTTCTCAACGTAAACCATGTCCTGGGAGTCAGCGGCAGCGAAGACAGCCTTGTCCATCACAGAACCAGATGGAGCAGCAACAAACTTGACACCAGATCTAGCAGCTCTGTACACATTGTCTGGGAATGGGAAGAAGGCGTCAGAGGACAATGCAACGTTGTCCAACTTGGCCAACCACTCCTCCCTTTCGCTCTCAGTCAAAGGCTCAGGCAACTCAGCGAATTTGGACTCGAACTCGGACTTCTCTGGCTCAGTCTTTGGAATCTGGTTAGAAACGTACAAGTCAATAGCGTTGGACTTCTCTGGTCTTTTAACACCCTTAGCCCACTTGAAGCCAAGCACTCTTGGGTGCTGTCTCAACCACCAGTTGTCGGCCTTGTCACCAGCCAATCTAGTGCAGTGAATTCTGGATTGTTGACCGGCACCCAAACCAATCACCATACCGTTCTTAGCGTAACACACAGAGTTGGACTGAGTGTACTTCAAGGCAATAGTGGCAACAGTCAAGTCCACAATACCTTGCTCGGTCAAGTCGGTGTTCTTGGAGACGATCTCCTTGAAAGAAGAGCCCTTGATAATGGCATCGTTTCTCTTTTGCTGCAAAGTGATACCGTACACCTGTCTAGACTCAAGAGTGTCAGGAGAGAAGTTAGGGTCGATCTTCAAGATGCAATACTTACCACCCTTCTTCTTCTTCAAGATAGCCAAAGCCTCGTCGGAGTAACCTGGGGCAATGACACCGTCGGAAACTTCCTTGGAGATGATTTGTGCGGTTGGAACATCAACGATGTTAGACAATGCAATCCAGTCACCGAAAGAAGACATTCTGTCGGCACCTCTGGCTCTGGCATAAGCGTTGGCCAATGGAGACAAGTTCTCAATGTCCTCGACAAAGTAGATCTTCTTCTCCACGTCGGACAATGGCAAGCCAACGGCGGCACCAGCAGGAGAAACATGCTTAAAAGAGGCAGCAGCAGGCAAGTTCAAGGAAGCAGACAACTCCTTGACCAATGGCCACGAGTTCAAGGCATCCAACAAGTTAATGTAACCAGGAGAACCAGCCAAAACAGTGAATGGCAAAGTGCCCTGAGGAACAAAAGCCTGAGCAGGCTTCTGGTGAGGGTTGGCACCGTATCTCAAAGGCAATTGAGAGATGTTCTCAGAGTACTGCTTTCTGAAGAAGTCAGAAATGGCAACGTCGTAGTCAGCAGTGTGCTCGAAAGCTTTCAAAGCCAATCTGTTTCTGGTGTCCTGAGAGATCTCACCCTTCTTCAACTCCTCCAAGAAGCCGGCGTAGTCGTTAGGGTCAGACAAAATGGTGACTCTAGCGTGGTTCTTAGCAGCAGCTCTCAACAAAGTGACACCACCAATGTCAATCTCCTCAACAGCCTCATCAACGGTGACAGCAACCTTGGATACAGTCTCCTTGAATGGGTACAAGTTGCAAACAACATAGTCAACTTTGTCAATGCCCTGAGCTTGCAAGTCAGCCTCATCGCTGTCGAGGTTTCTGGCTAAGATACCTCCGTGCACGGCTGGGTGCAAAGTCTTGACTCTGCCTCCCAACATCTCAGGAGCGTGAGTAATAGATGAGACGTCCTCAACAGGGAAGCCAGCCTCACGGACCAACTTGGCAGTACCACCAGAGGCCAAGATTCTGACGTTAGCAGCAGTCAAACCCTTGGCCAAGTCCAACAAACCGGTTTTGTCGTAAACAGACAAGATAGCAGTTTTAGAGTTAGCCATTATGCTAGCAAATGTTCAAAATACCAATCCACAAGAAGTCTAGAAGTCTCTACTAGGCGGAGAGAAGAAGAATCCAATGAATTGTGAAGAAAAGGAGATCAAGGAATGGTTTTTTTCCAGGTTTATCGGTATTAATTGGTGTACGGGTGTCCCACTAATTTATGAGAGGAGATAGAGTCAGATTGGTGGGGGAGTCTGACTCGGGTCTTGCGGACATTTGACTTGTTTCACTTGTTGACTATCAAGTATACTTTAAAGGTGATAATTTTAGATAATTGAAGTTCGACTCTGAATATTTAGCCGTGGAACGTTACTTTATCTATTGGTTGCTAGTTTGGCCCCTCAGTCACATGACTAACGATGGATTTAAGTAACTCATCATGGACCACACCTACTAAAACCTTTTGCTTGTTTTTAGATATTCACACTAAATTTATTCTTTTCAATACACAAATAAACCTAGCAAATTCACAAAGCACCCGATTAAAGCGCTTAGTGTCTGTATCTCCACAAGGACAAAGTGTTGTGCTTCTTCCAAGTGTGACGACGACCAGCCTTGGTCTTGGTGAACAAGTGACCCTTGTTGATACCTCTGGACTTCTTGCCGGCAGCGGTAAGACCTCTGGACTCTCTGTGCTTGTGCACTGGGTTGACGATCCAGTTGTATCTTGCGTCTCTTCTGATAGCGTTGTGAGATGGGTCCACCAAAATGACCTCGTAGTACTTGTAAGTGGAGTCCTGGTTGACCCAGTAAGAGTTCAACACTCTCAAGTTACCAGCTCTTCTACCAACTCTCTCCTCGGCGGTAACTCTCAAGGACTTCTGGTACTTGAGCTGCTTAACACCCTGGTTGGTTGGCTTACCGTAAGTAGCACCCTTTGGAACAGGTCTCTTTCTGCCACCTCTTCTGACTCTAATACGGAAGATCACGAAACCCTGCTTGGCCTTGTAACCCAACTTTCTGGCCTTGTCTGGTCTAGAAGGTCTAGAAGCACGGTGGATGACGTTCTTCTGTCTGTACTCCCAACATCTGACTCTCAACAAGAATCTGGAGACATCAGATTGCTTCTTTCTTTGCAATTCTTCCAAGTATTTGTAAGCACCCATTTTAGTGTAACTTTTGTAAACGAAGAGTAGAAGAAGATTGTGAAAAATTTTTTTTATTGGGTAGGGTAGTGAGAGGTGAGCATACTGCAGATAAAACGATGCTTCTATTATTTGTGCGGGTAACTTTGTATTTGCAATTGTTATGACGAGAAGAGGATGAGGGAGGTATTGAGTTTGAGCACAATCACGTGATCTAAAATGCATCACGTGACAATTCGGGACTGGTTATAATCGAATTAACACTATCCCTCCCATGAATGAAACTCTTAATGATTTAAAGTGTTTATAAAATCATAAGGTCATTGGATCATCTGGAGTCATTAGGATTATCACAATATACATTTAGAATAAACGTGCAACGTTTAAAACCATAAAAATGAAAACGAGAATTCTCATTTGATACGGTGTGATGGTTCGACGCACCTGAGCAAAAAAAATGGAGCTGGCGAGCTATGCACAAATTACTCCATAGAGGAACAATGTTCCAATAGGACATCTGCATCAGTTTAATGTCCCCGAAGATGTCAATGGCACCCTCAACTGGGAAGCCAATGAGCAATTTTTCCTTTGTGCATTTTGGCTGGCAGTTACGAAGAAATGTTCCACCAGCCAAGACTCGGAGACGTTTAAGAAAACAATAATAACTTACCCACAGGATACCAAGGCCCAACTAGTAGGCAAACAGGTATCTTTCCCGAGATTCTACCCAAGATTTTACCCAAGATTCTTCCCAAGATTTTATTGGAAAATACGTAGTCATATTATTCAAGCACGATAGTCACTTAAAATACCCATATGAGATTTAAACTCAAGATTCAAATTCCAGATTCAAACCTACCCATTCCAAAACGGCAATCTAAACCCAAGATCCAAACCCACACGTCAACTCTTCCCTGTGCAATAAATTCCTTGAGAGGCGGGTCTCACAAGTCAGGCTGGGAATGTCCCCATTAGGGATGGTAGACGTGCGATCCAACATGAAACACCTCTAAGTTGTGCGCCTAAATAAGCAGCTTACTAGCCTTGAAGTATCTGACAGCATGCCTATTATTGACCAAATTGAAAATAATGTGCCATCGTAGCAGATGGAGCTTCATGATAATTCCGAGTATTTTCCTTACAAAACATAGAAAATATTCCCCATAATATTAACCATCGGCTGCACTTTGGTGCTCCATTTCCCTGCGAAACACCAACAATAGGTTTAACGTGGCCACCTGATGATACAATAAGATTCTTTTGGTGCGCTAGCTGTCTGTACACAATAGATAGAACTTGAAAGAAGTGCCCGTGCACGCATTTTCGGCTATGTTTGACGATCGTTTTGGGCCAATGGGGACACCGTTCCTATGGCGACGGATTGTTGCGGGATCAGCCTGGCAATTCCACCGATACAATATTTCCGTCCCGCCACATTCCTCCAACAGCAACAATCAGTATGAGGTGGAGGAACTGTTTACAGTGACACCTCGTTTGGCATGGATCCTCTTCTACAGGATTACGAGCAATGGCTTGGGTTGGAGAGCCAGTGCATTACTGATGTGCCCCCACGCACAAACCTATGTATGTTAGTTTTCGATATTGCTCAAACGGCTCTCTCCCTCTCTCTCACTTTCCCTCGGTGGATTTTTTTTTATTGATTATTTTTGAGGAAAAAAAAAAAAAGAATTTGATTTTTCTTGTATGATCCGATATCCACCGGATAATTTCTGCCCACCATTGTCAGTTCATTGCTGAATGTGTCGATCTGGAGTCTCATCTCCGAGAAAAAGAACAATCGTCGATCTATTTGATGGATGTCGGAATATTCGGCAATCCAACGAGAAAAAATGAAGCTTTTTTGTCGGAGTATCGACTCTTGTAGGGCGCTCTGGCAAGGCTGAAGCGAAAATTCCCGGTCAACAATAAACCGCAGACAATAAAAGACCTGGTTCTAGTATGATGTTGAAAATGAACAACGCGAAAGATTTGCGCTTCAGCCCACCAGTTATTCAATCCCACCGTAAATGGAGTGCATCAAGCCAACAAACTGGTCAACCTACGAGGAAATCCCATCCTTGATCCCCACTATATACGTCACTTCAATCAGTAGCCCTCGGCTCCTCAGAAGGTCCACCTTTTATCGCAGTAATAGGCCACCGCCAACACTTTCCGCATTAGGGAAGACCCATATGCCCGCCCCATGTTAGGCGTCCAATCTTTCAAACCAGGAGACCCTTTCCATAGCAAGATTCACTACTGACGTCAGAGGGCAATGAAATCTGACTTATTAGGGTCCCCGCTTCCTCGCCGAAACCCTGAATTCCCCCACCAAATGTTAAATAATATTTGTCACGACCTTTAGGTAGAATCATTCTTCACTGCGTAGATTAACCGAGAGCCACGCTCATAACTTAATACCGCCCTACTTCAAGTGCTCGGCTACAATAAGCGATCCGCATAGTGGAAATCCTTATACTGCAGTCACACAAAACAACCGTAAAAATGTACGATACTCTCCCCTGTTCCCATTCTATTCCGACACGTGCTCCCATTTTTAGCTTTTGAGCCACTTCCAGAGTCAGTTGGTCGGCAAACTCAACGGCCGCTTATTGTGAAAGGGAATTCGTTCGTAATCGCACCTTCTGATGATTTCTTCTCGCATCCAGGAAGTGATCCCCCTTCATGCAAAGAGATGGTACATGCACTCTGGCAACTTTCAAGTATTCTTTGGGAATGGACCTGAAGACACCATCATAGAATTCACGTGGCGATTGAAGAGGCCGAGGGATCGGCAGATTCCCTTACAGGACCCCACACCTTCGATGCCTTTCGTTGCGTGGAACATCTGAAGTCACCGATTCGTCATTTTGACTTTTGCTCACAGATACCACAGCTAATCGTCATCGCGATCACAGGCAGCAGTCCTGAACTCCAGCAAAGAAAGAAGCAAGCATGCATAAATGCAGGCGCATGCAGTCGAATTGGCCGTTTTTTCGCATACGATTTGCATTTTCCGAGGTTCGCTTCTACCTCTATCGCTTAAAGAGCCTCTTTTTGCAATCCCCGAAAGTAGGATTCGGATATCTTTAATGTAGGGTTAAAGTTTCAGTTGATTATACACCAAGTTTGGAATAGAAAAAACACCAAAATTGGTAATGCACAATCAATCGCTTCCATTCATATCACCCTACTTAGACTTGATTTAGATTCATCTAGTACCTATCCATTCACCATCGGTGTTTATTGTCTGGTCACGCAACCTTTCACATTGTTCGCAACCTCAGATAGAAGCCATGCTCCAGCCTTCGTGCATCTTCTATGCGCAAAGTTGAAACTCGACTCTGCACATGCATGCAAGGCAGTATTTTTAGATGCACAGTTGCAGCAGGAGGCTTGCTTAACACGTCCTTCTCTCTGCAAGAGTGATAGATCGAGGTCCTTGCGAAACTTCTTGTTATAAATACGTCACCAAATTCCAAGATTTCTTGGTTTATTCTCAGATCCTTATCTACTTTCTTCCGGCTTTGAATCTCATTTATTTATCCATCATATTCCTATTGTTTCTCAGGGATATGGAAAGTTTACTTTGAACATCAAAGTGTTTCTTGCTCAATCATACCCTATGCTGATGGAACTAATACCCACCTACTCGGGCCCTCACTACGCAGATTCTTCTAATTGCTTTCATCGCGAATTGTTTATGCCAACGCTACCGAACCTTCTCTTGGACTCGGAGTGTTTCTTTGATATGCACCCGAACACAAATGAAGCTGGTCTCCCTGGTAGCCATGACAATCATCCGATCCAACTTCGACAGGATGGGTTTGACTACGAAGACGACAATGAACATACATCCTCGAACCCCCAATCAGTGACTGGTACATTGGCGGGGTCTCACTGGCCAGTCCAAGGCACCCAGAGTCATTCATCTTCCAATGACGATGCCCTGGGGATTTCCTATGACTCCCCATTCAAACCTTTTTCGACAGAAAGCATTAGCCACTCTTCATACTCGGCTCATCTGACTCATTACTATAATGCCCTGGTGGTACCAGACATTTCTCACTCGGTTACCTACCTGCCACTGAATGATGTTGCGAGCCTGACCTCAACATTTGCTTCTCCTATTCACGGGAGCCAGCACCACTTTGCACCACTCATGGCTCACCCTGACCATGGGGCCGTCAAAAAGGAGACATATGACGAACCTGTTCACCTGAGATATCCAGGTAATTTGCCAAGTTTGCCACAGAGTACTCCAAATGCCGGTCCTGTTGAGTTGTCCACCTCCTATCCCGGTAGCACTCTTGGAGATGTGCAACGCTACCCCGATATGACCACAATGGTTAATTCTAACGCTGCTATTGCGGCTCCGATGGTGGAAACCACATTTGTCGACTTGAAAGTGTGTAATGTATGCGGGAAGAGAATCACAAGGGACATGATTCGTCATATGAGAACCCACCAGGCCCACAAGAGGTTTAATTGCATGTTCCCCAAAGATTCATGTGATCACAAGTCGGGCCAATTCAACAGAAGATACGATTTTAAGAAGCATTTGCTAAACAAACATTTCGACTTTGTCAATCCAAGTGTGAAGAAAGTACACAATTTGCGCGATAAGCTCAATGATTGGGGTTATTGTCCTTGTGGACGGCAATTTTTATCGAGTGACTGGCTCGAAAATCATATCCTTACGGATGATGAAACGAAGAAATGTCCAATGATGACAGAGAAAACAAATAGGTGATAATACGGAATAAATTGATGATACAGACACTAGTGCGTAGGACTACAAGACATGGAAAACATATGAGGCTGAATTATCAGAAACAAAAGTTGACTAGCAATGGCTCTTGGCGACTCGAATGAGCAATTTCAATCGGCATTGATCAGGCACCAGGAACCAGCAGTCCACAAAGGGCAATCAGGAAATGCATGACGATCGTTCAGCAATCAGCAATCGGTGCTAAATTATCACCAGAAACCCAACTAATTCAACAAATATTTAATAACTTGCAGTAGAATAGATTTAAATTAATTGATCGTGAGAATTGCCTTGAACGTAGAATATTTTCACCTCTCATATCGGAGCAATTTATTAGGAATACATTCACATATGACACACACATAAACTAAGAAAAAGATACACCCTACTTCACCTCGAAAAGCTCTTTACCAGAGACAATCTCAACCACGGGCTTGGACGAATCGAAAGGTTTAGCAATTAAAAGCTCAGCAGCCTTGCCAACCTCGTCACCATAAATTGGAGCAAAAAGCGACTTCGTAAATGAAAACTTGTACATGGGCCTCATAAGATATTCTGTCGCACTATTGAGAAAACCCTTCGACTTTTCACGTTCTCCAAGCAATGGTCCTGGGCGCAAGATAATGGTCCGAGGAAACTTGAGAGCAATCACATCATCTTCCAAACGACCTTTCGTTTTCATGTACAAGAAGGGCGACAGAGCACTTGCACCAATGGAGGAGATTAACACAAACGTCTCCACGCCGGACTCTTTTGCCGCCTTAGCAATGTCATAATTGATACCGTAATCAATATCCACAAACGCCTGAGCTGAACCAGCTGCACCTCTGGTAGTGGCAAGACTGGTGTAGCAAATCTTTGGCTTCGTGGCGGCAACTATACCAGGGTACTTTGTGGAGTCTGCTTCCACAATCTTTTCCAATTTGGAACTTTCGTAGTCTAAGCTGCGGCGGGTAACCGTGACCAAATGGTTGAGAGCATCCAGCTTGTCTGCGTACTTCAAGAATGCAGCACCACACAATCCTGTAGAGCCAAAAATTATAGTTGACATTGTTTGCTGTTAGATTTGATTATCAAGTGCGATTGAAACAGGGTATTTGTGGCCGTGCAGGCCACGGACCCCTACATCTCGAGAAGGTCGAGGGCGGCATAGTGCTGGCAGAAACTCTTCCTCCACGAAACCTTATAAATAAGCAGTTGAGCATAAAGGACCACATATAATTGGGGGAGTGTGCATGTGGGGGTCCCAAATGTGGCTCGGGCATCTTATCCAAGCTACTGGTGCCGAAAGTTGCAGATCTCTCGACCTTTTTTTTTCCTGATCGAGATCATCATGAATACCTGGCATAGTTTGTAGTAATGACGATTTATTGCTTCAGGGAATAGTTGCTATTAACCATGGCCAACGATAATATACGAGGTTTATGACTTTGATGATAGGAGGGTTCGCAAAGTGTTCAATGAATCGATGTCCCCCTCCCACACAACGATTTAACTGACACCAGTAGAGAATGTCTAAATCACGACGTTGCCTTGATTTTAGGAGGAGCAGAGAAGGTGTTGATGAGGGGGGCAGACTGGTTGATGGAGCTACCCTACCCTGTTGATAGCGCGATCCAATTATAGTTGCAATTCATGGATGTCCGAAGAATATGTAGAAGCATGCACCAGTGGCTGCCCCTCGCGGGCAGTCGGACTTCCATGTTCGCATGATGCTCGCGCAATGCAAAGACCCTACGTGATGGCATCCCCTTTGCATCGAAGCAAGAGGTCTCATTTGAAGTCCTTGGTCCAAGACACAAAAAAAAGCTCGATCCTCACTTCCATGCATACATGCAGGATGTGCATCGAACCAGTCAAACTGGTGACGTGGTATGCACCACGAAACAGGACAGTGCAAAGTGGGGAAAGATTATTTTTTAACCATGAAGTACAAAGGCTATTAGCACATTATGCTGATAGATAAGTTCTCAATGAGTATTCGAACTCGGCAAACAGAAAAGAAACAAACTTTAAAATCACAACCAGTATTACGTCAAAATGTACTCAAAAAGAAACAGATTCCTCCACATTGCAAATCGTTAGCCGTTTTTCAGATTTTCAGATTTTCTTTTTTTTTTTTTTTTTTTATTTTTTTTTTTGTATTTTTAACGTTCCTTGTTTTTTTTTAATTTTTTTTTTTTTTTTTTAACCTTTCAGTTTTATTAAAAATTTTTTTTTTTGTTTTATTTTTTTATTATTTAATTTTTTTCTTCTTTTTATTAATTTTTTTTTTTTTTTTTTTCTTATTCT